>ODAI010692285.1_pt1 | contig 36241 bp, 23 predicted proteins | sample 1539321 | NCBI WGS metagenome assembly ODAI01 (sample SAMN02144231, study PRJEB22623) | gut metagenome | biome: sheep rumen | host: Ovis aries | place: New Zealand
AAAGTCGACAATATGCTCACACTGAAAGTCAAAGTACGTGAAAAAATCTTTTGTTGTCTCTTCCGCCACAATGTGAAGGCTTTTGTCCAAAAGAGCGCTCCGATTTTTTACAGTAAGAGTCATAATACATAGTATAACAGAGACTTGCAAAAAAGACAAAACAAAAAAATCATTTATCAAAAAAATCATTTTTTTTGTCTTTTTCAATAAACAAAAAAGGACTGAAAAGCCCTGCAAGCAAAGCAGGTATTTTTCAGCCCTATCATTTCTTTCTTTAAAAAACTATTCCGTTTTGGCAGCAGTGGCACGACGCTCGTTGTGGCGTGTTTTCAAGGCAACACCTTCTACAACCAGGAAGACTGCAAGAACAGCCATGCTGATTGCAAAGAGCAGCTGGAACCAGTTACCCCAGTGGAATGCACCTTCCGCTCCAGCAGCCATTGCCCTGACCTTTACGATAACAGTGCGCAGCAACTGGGTAAGAGTTGCAAAGAGCATAAAGGCTGACGGAATAATGAACATCTTGTTGTTCTTTCCGATATCACTGATCCAGGCGGCAACAGCCATCAAGGCAATGCCTGCCAGCAGCTGGTTTGCAGAACCAAAGAGACCCCAGATCTGGCTCAGGCTCAGACCGCCCAGAATACAGCCGACGATTACCATCAGCAGAGTTCCGAAAAGCGGATGAGCAAGAAGTTTGCGTCCACCCTTTGCATCCATAAATGTCTTTTCGTCATCCTTAAGGAAGAGTTCGCTGAACATAAAGCGGGAAAGACGGGTTGCTGAGTCAAGGGATGTAAGGGCGAATACAGATACGGCCAGGGTCAGGAGAGCGTAAATAGCGTTATTGTTGTCCTTAAAGCCGAACATGGTTGCAATACCAGAAGCAAAGGCTACCGGCGGAGCACCTTTGAATGCACCGTCTACGATAAAGTTCTTTGAAACCATACCCACAGCAATCAGGGAAATAATGCCCAGGGCAGACTCGATAAGCATGGAGCCGTAACCGATTGCCTTGGCATGTCTTTCGTTGTCAAGCTGTTTTGAAGTAGTTCCCGTTGCAATTAGAGAATGAAAGCCGGAACAGGCACCACAGGCAACAGTGATAAAGAGTGCCGGGAACATAGGACCGATTTTTGTTGACCAGCCGGTAAAGGCAGGAAGATGGAATTCAGCATTTCCTGTAACGGCGCTCACCACAATACCCACCAGAGCAAGAGCCATCATACCGTAGAGAAGGAATGATGAAAGATAGTCACGGGGCTGCAGCAGAACCCAGACAGGAACCAGAGAAGCAATGGCGATGTAGGCACCGATAAAGACAATCCATGCAGTGCGGCTCATGGCAAGTCCATAGTTCAGGCCGACAATAACTGCAAAGACAATACCGACCAGACCGATAATCGTGGCAGGCAGGGTCTTCATGCCGCAGCGGTTAGTAAGGATACCGTAGATGATAGCCAGTACGATAAAGAGAACTGAAATCATGGCAGTTGTCTGGTGTCCTGTAGGATTGGGAACAATACCGAATCTGCCGTCAGTAGAGAGGAAAGTTCCTGCAACAACATTTACAAAGGAAGCAATAACCAGAATCAGAACCAGCAGGGCAAAAATGATAAAGAGTTTCTTTGCACGCGGGCTGATAGAAGCCTTGATGATTTCACCAACAGATTTTCCTTCATTGCGGGCAGAAGCAAAGAGAGAACCAAAGTCCTGCAGACCGCCAAAGAAAATTCCACCGATAACACACCAGAGGAATACCGGTACCCAGCCGAATACGGCAGCCTGAATCGGACCGTTAATCGGGCCTGCACCAGCGATTGATGAGAAGTGATGTCCCATCAGAACTGCCGGTTTTGCAGTTACATAATCCACGCCGTCTGCCAATTCTTCAGCAGGCGTCTTTCTACTGGGGTCAATCCCCCACTGCTTTGCAAGCCATGAGCCATAGAAGACATAGCCGGCAAAAAGCAGAGCAAGAGCAGCAAGAATAATCAATAATGCTGTCATTTGTTTTCCTCCTTTAGGAAACTTTTTTTTCTATAAATTGCTGATGAGTTTCTGCAAGTCTTTGCCCGGCCTGTTATAAGCCAGACGGCCAGTAGAAAGCTCATAAGCCAATGTCCTGAAATTACTCCAGCCGTAAAGACCGAAAGTGTATGATTTGTAATGTTTTGATTTTTTGATTTTGGCAAAGACATCCTCATCAATTTTGTCTGCGAGGATAATCAGCGTGACATCTGAATTGCGGTGTCCGAAGTAAGGTTTTACCCGGGAAAGGCCTTTTTCCCAGGCTGCAGAATCAAGCTCCGCAAGACGCTGACCGCTAAGCACAGTTTCTTCTGCAAAAAATACATATTCATTGGAATCTATATCAGCAATATGGGCGGCCTTTACAAGAAAATACTGCTCCCCGTGGGCATGAAATTCTGCCTCAGCAGAAAAAGGGGGCTCAAGGCCATCTGATTTAATAGTATAATATCGTTCAAAAGATTTTAGTAATTTTGGTAAGGTACCATCACCTTTCATAATACTTCATTTTATGCAGTATTTATAAAGAAGTCAATAACTTGCAAAGAGGCTGCAGGGAAGGAATAATGTTCCATGCAAGGGCCCGGATTTCTTCAGAGGGCTGAATCTGGTCGGGAACCATAACACAGCGCATACCTGCCGCCGTTGCCGCCCTTACCCCGTTGGGACTATCCTCTACGGCAATGCAGCCGGCAGGAGAAAGTCCTAGAGACTCGCAGGCTTTCAGATAAATGTCAGGTGCGGGCTTGGAATGAAGGACAGTGTCACCGCAGACTATGCTTTCAAAAAAGTCAAAAATTCCTGCGGCGGTCAGCTGACGGTGCACAGTAGGCGTGCGGGTTGAAGAAGCAAGAGAAAGACGGAAGCCCGCCTTTTTTAGTCCCTGCAGACATTCTACCACATACGGCATAAGGGCAAGACCTTTTTCTGCCTCAATTATATGGAAGAGTTCTCCAGTGCGGGCATAAAAAGCGGGGGCATCAAAATCTGCACCATAGCGATTGCGCAGGATTTCCATGGTATCGTTGGTGTTTGATCCAATGCAGAGACGGTAAGCCTGATCAGCATCAGGGATTCCCCTTTCCTGACCTGCCCGTTTCCAGCACTCAAAACACACGCTTTCCGTGTCCAGAAGAACGCCATCCATATCAAAAATCACTGCTTTAATCACAGGCTGCCCCCAGTCCGCAAAAATCTAATGCTATACTGCATCTTCTTCTATAATAATCTCATCTATCGTGTCTATCAACTGCCGTATGCGGGCGGCATTCTCCTTTAAGTGCAGGCGGTAGAAAATCTGGGTTCCTTTTTTTATAGGCTCCACTACTCCACAGTCTTTAAGCACTTTAAGATGATGAGAAATTGCCGGCCGGGAAAGAATGGATTTTCCCGAAAGCTGGGCAACGTTAATGCCTTCCGCCCCTGCCGCCGCAAGATCCAGACAGATTTCCTGCCTCATGTGGTCTCCGAGGGCGATAAAGAGCGAAGAACATTCCTTAAACTGCGAACGGGCAAGTTCAAGTTTTTCCTTATCAATCATTTGTACCCCCTGAGGGGCAGACTGTTTTTTCTGTCCCTCAGCAATTTTTAAGAATTTTCTTAAAGAAATCTTTAAGAAAATTCTTAAAAATCTCTTGACTTTAAGAATAAGTCACTGTATATTAGGTTTATCAGTTTAATTACTTAAACCAATATATATGATTTGCTAAAAATATGCAAGTCATCAGCACAAAATTCATTATAAGGAGATAAACATTTATGATTAAGAAAATGCTGAAATGCTCATGGCTTATCATTGGCGCATGTATTGCACTTACAGTATTTTTTGGCGTGCAGATTGCAAAAATCTCTATCGAAAACACTGTCCGCATGTACATGCCCCAGGCAAGCGACTCTTACAAGCGCATGCTCAAGACAGAAGACGATTTTGGCAGCATGATGGTTCTGGGTATTTCCCTGGAAACAAGCGGATCCACAATCCTTACGCCAGAATACTTGAAAGTGATTCAGAGCATTACCGACCAGATTGAAAGCGTTGATTATGTAGAAAGCATCGATTCTCTTTCCAATATAGATTTTATCTATGGCGAAAACGGAAGTCTCGTTGCCGGAAGCCTGCTGGGTGACAACTACACCGGCAGCTTCCAGGACATGGCTCAAATCAGGCAGAGGCTTGTTGACTGGCAGGAAATGTACAACCGCGTAATCATCACCGATGACGGCAGAACCACACAGATGATGATTACCCTGCAGCCTAAAGACGAAAACGGCAACATGCTCAACTCAAAGAAGCAGATGAAGGCCCTGCATGACATCAAAGATATCTGCCAGAAAGAAACAAGCGCAACAGACCTGGAAGTACGTTACTTCGGAGACCCGGTTTTGAGCAACGATGCCCACGACTTTATGATTTCTGACCTTGAAATCCTGATTCCCTTTGTCGCACTGATTGTCCTTCTGTCACTTTATTTCTCATTCCACTCATGGAGCGGAACCCTGCTTCCCCTTGCAACAGTTCTGATGAGCACCATCTGGTCTGTAGGCATCATGTGTATGCTTAACATCACCTTTACTATTGTAGGAAGCATGATCCCGGTCTGTCTGATAGCATGTGGTTCAGCCTACGGCATTCATGTACTCACCCACTACTACATCGGCCTGAAAAAGACTGAGGGCGAAATGACAAAGGAAAAGCACGCAGACGCAATCGCATACGGATTAAAGGATGTCTGGGTTGCAGTTCTTCTTGCAGCAATTACAACAATTGCAGGCTTTATTTCCAATGTAACCAGCCCCATTATTCCTCTCCGCTCATTCTCAGTCTTTGCAGCAGCAGGCGTTGCATTCTCCCTGATTCTTTCCATTACTTTCATTCCGGCAATGCTCTACATCATTCCGGTTTCAAAAGTCATTAAGCACCGGAACAAGCAGAACCGTCTGAGCGCAAAAATCCGCGAGCGCCTGGAAATACAGCTGGTCCGCCGGGGTGGAAAAGATACTAACGAGGCTGCTTCTTCAACCCTCTATGCAATTTACCACTTCTTCTCAGGAACCAAGCCCCGTCTGATTATATCTACTGCAATCATCCTCATACTGGCTGTCATAGGCGTACACAGACTGATTGTTGATACTGCACTGGTAAACTACTTCCCCATGGACAGCAAATTCCGCCAGGACATCAGCTATGTAGACAAGCACCTTGCAGGATCAAACACCCTCTTCTTCATCGTCAGCGGCAAGGAAAAAGAAAGCCCGACTGTGGCAGAAAGTGAAAGTCCCGCAGATGATCTGGCAGGCGAATTTGGCTTTTCTGCAGGCGAAAGTCTTTCGGATTCAAGCGCAGCAGAAGAAAGTGCAGATGATTTTGGTTTTGGAAGCGAAGGTGATGATTTTGGCTTTGGAAGCGAAGGTGATAACTTTGGCTTTGGAAGCAGCGAAGGTACAAGTGAAAGCGCAGCAGTTCAGAAGGACTACTATATGCTCACAAATCCGGAAATTCTTCGCGCTGTAGACGGCATGCAGGCCTTCCTTCAGGAAAAACACAGCGATGCAATCGGTAAGATTGTTTCTTTCACCACATTCATCAAGCGCATGAACCAGGTAATGCATGTTCCCGCAGACGGAGATGACAAGACATCCTCAGCCTATGCTCAGAATCTGGAAAAAAGGATTTCTGTACAGGATGTCCTTACCCTCTTCCATAATGCCTATGCAGCGGCAGGCGGAGAAACTGCAAGCGTAAGCGAAATCGTACGTGAAATTGAGCGTAACATGAACTACAACGGTATGAATTACTATGAAGTGCCCTATGATGTAGAAAAATATCCGGTAGAAAACCGTGAAGAACTGGCAGATCTGGTTACCCAGTACCTCTACCTGCTTTCCAGCGACCAGATTAAGCGCTTTGCAGACGACATGACTTCACCAAAATCAATCCGTATTCAGGTACAGCTGTCTACCCACAGCACGGACATCACTTCTGAAATCATTTCAGACGCAAAGGAATATGCGGCAAAGTTTTTCCCGGAAGGTTATATTATTGAAGCAACTGGAAACGGCGAAATGGAATACACCATGACAAAGATGGTCGTAAACAGCCAGCTGATAAGCATCATCTTCTCCCTGCTCATGGTCTTCATCATCATCGCCCTCTCCTTTAAGTCTGTATGGGCCGGTCTCATCGGAGCAATTCCTCTGGGACTCACCATCCTGCTCAACTTCATGGTAATGGGTTATGCAGGAATCGCACTGGACTTGTGTACAAGCGTTGTTGCATCCGTTGCAATCGGTGTTGGTATTGACTATACCATTCATTTTATGGAAACTTACCGTAACGAGAGAGCCAAGTCCGATGTTTTGGAATATGTGACAAAGAACACCTTCAGATCAAGCGGCCGCGGCATCATCACAAATGCCATCGCAGTAGGCCTGGGATTCTGTGTTCTTCTGTTCAGTAAATTCATCATTCTGCGCTATATCGGCGCACTGGTAGCGGTTGTCATGTTCACCAGCTCAGCACTGGCCATGACAATTATCCCTGGTCTTCTGAACGCCTTTGACCCCAAGTTCATGTGGTCTGACGAACAGAAAGAAGCATACAAAGCAAAAATCGCAGCAGAGACTGCGGAAAACAATTAATTTTGGAGGAAACTCTTATGAAACTTTTGAAAACTTTAACAGCAGCAGCACTTGCATTTGCACTGGGAACATCAGCATTCGCCATCGACGGTACAGAGGTCATGCAGAAGGCATTTGACCGCCAGAAGCCCAGTTTCTCAAAGGCCGCTGTAGAACTTACTCTGGTAGACAAGAACGGTTCAAAAGAAGTACGCCGCGTAGGTGAATACGGACGCTGCAAAAACAACCTGACAGACGTGGTAATGATTTTTATCAGCCCCGCTTCCGTAAAGGATACCCGCTTCCTGCAGAAGGAAAATGAAGGTAAAGACGATGACAAATGGATCTTCCTGCCCGCATTGCGCTCAACACGCCGCGTTGCCTCATCTGAAGGTGACAAGGCATTCGTAGGTACAGACTTCACCTATGACGACATGAGCAGCCGCGAAGTATCTGATGATACACACGAACTCCTCAAGGAAAGCGAAGACAAGGGTAACTTCAAGGATCTCTATGTTGTTAAGTCTACACCGAAAGATGCAAAATCAAGCCAGTACTCATACCGCATTTCATGGGTAACAAAAGACAACTTTATCCCTACCTACATCGAAATGTATGACAAAAAAGGCAAACTGCTCAAAGTAAACGAAATCAAGAAGATTGAACAGAAAGTTGGAAACAAAACTTACAATGTGCCCACAGAAAACATCATGACAAACGTTCAGACAGGTCACTCAACCACTCTGAAAATGGTAAACCTTGAAGTGGACAAACCGCTTGCTGACGGCTACTTTACCCCCAACTTCCTGAACACCGGAAGACTCTAAGCCTTCTGTCATTTTTAACGGCTGAGAGTAGCACTTGCTTTCAGCCCCTCTTTACAGCCCGCCCTCATGCGGGCTATACTTTATCTAAATCATAAAAACAGAGGATGCATTATGAAATTTTCAAAAAAACTCTTGTCTTGCCTTCTGGGCGCAAGCATGCTTTCCGGCGCTGTATTTGCAGATGATTTTGGTTTTGATGACGGCGGAAGCGGATTTGGAGATTCAGGAGACTTCAGCGAAAGCAGTTCAAGTTCTTCTGCTCTCAGTGTAAATGGTGAAGCAGTCATGGAAGGCCGTCTCTATGTAGACAAGCGTGACAGCGACGGAGACCGCTTTAAGTTTGCAGACTTCCCCACCGATGTATTCCCCATGCTGAGACTTGGAATTGACTACACAGGTGCCTACACAGACTTTTCAGCAAAAATCAAGCTGAACAAGTATTCACTTGGAAACTACAAGCAGGACATTCTGGAAGAGTTTACCGCTCGCGTTTACGTAAACAGCAACCTGCAGCTGGAAGCCGGTAAAATGAAAGTTGTCTGGGGTAAGGGTGACAAACTCCACGTTCTGGACAATTTTAACGCCAACGACTATACCGACTACATCATTCCGGACTACATTGACCGCCGCATTGCAGAACCCATGTTCCGCGCAGTATTCAGCACAGAAAGCGGCTTTAAACTTGAAGGTATCTACACGCCGACAATGACACCCGACAGACTGGCAACAAGCGGTACATGGCAGCCTCTGGCTACAAAGACTCTGTCTGCAGCCGTAACACAGGCAGCGGCAACACAGCTGGCAACCCTGAATGCAACCCAGGCGGCAACTGCAGTAGCCATGGCAAATGCAGCCACAGCGGCACAGGCAGCAGCAGCAAAGGCACAGGCTGATCCAACTCCCGAAAACAAGGCGGCTGCAGCAGCGGCGGCAGAGGCGGCACAGGCTTACACAAAAGCTTACGGAACCGCATTTGCTTCATATATGAACTATCAGACTGCAGCCCTTTCACTCATGTCTGACTCAACAAGCATCTACCCTGACACCTTCTCATTCAAATATGGTCAGGCAGGTCTCCGAACAACCTTTACACTTGGTCCTATCGACCTGGGTGCAAGCTACTACTACGGACACTACAAGCAGCCCACTGCAAACCTTTCAGTTCTTGCAGACGCTTCAAATATCGACAACATAAAGAAAAATCTGCTGCACTTTGACCGCGTACAGATTTTTGGTCTGGAAGCAGCATTCATCCTGTGGAGATTCAATACCCGTGCAGAGTTTGCCTACAATCTGACTGAAGATACTGCCGGTGACGATCCCTGGGTAAAGAACAATAGCCTGGCATGGGTTGGCGGTTTTGACATTGATCTTCCCATCCACAATGTAAACCTGAACGTACAGGAACAGGGAAGCTACATTCTGAAGAACGACAAGATTGATAGTGGCGACAGTCTTTCTGCAGCATACAAGAAAGCAGGTCTCAAAGACTGTGAATACGATGCAAAGGGACGCTACACAAACAACAAAATTGTTGTAGCCCTCACAGACAGTTGGGATCATGAGAAGACAAAGGTTGACATCAAGGGAATCTGGGGTATTGAACGCAGTGACGTTATCGTAATGCCCAAGCTTTCCCGCAACATCTTTGACGGCTTTGACCTGTCTGTAAGCGGTCTCTTCATCTGGTGCAAGGATGAAAACAGCGAATTCAACGGCTGGGAACACAACTCCTTCGTAACACTGGGAGCAAAATACCAGTTCTAAATACGTCGAGTCAAGGCACGCTAACGCTTAAAGCCTTGACTTCGCCGTTTTGAGGGTTTGTAATAACCCCTCAATCAAACGGCAGATTTTGCCGCTCTCTACTATGTGCCGGACTTCGTAATTTTTGCGGGTCCGGCTTTTTTTTGACACGGATAATTTCAGCCGTGAAAACCAATCATTGTAAAAATTGCGATATGGTGGTATCATATTCTTTATTATTACTCATACAGGAGCGTGTCAATGCGTACTCTTTTAAAGCATCCAAAGTTCATAATCATTCTGAATGTATTGATTACGATTGCGCTGGCAATTCCACTTAAAAACATTAAGCTGGAAAATTCAATCAGGGATTTCTTCCCGCTCAAGCACGAAGCATACCAGCGGCTTACAGATACTGAAGAGCAGTTTGGCAGTATGATTTCCATCGGAATTTCACTGGAAACCCGGCGGGATTCCATCATGGATGAAAAAAATCTTGATGTAATCCGCAAGATTACTGCAGAACTGGAAGGCGTAGAAAATACAAGCGATGTCATTTCCATCACCAATATTGATTTTATTTCCAATACAGATGACGGCATTAAAGTCGCTCCCCTTCTGGACAAAGGTGATCTGGAGCCCGTTACAAAACAGGACTCCTGGACCCTTCGCGAGCGTCTTGCAAGCTGGTGGCGTATCTATGACTATGTCGTCATCAACGACAATGAAAAAGGAACCCAGATTTCTCTTTCTGTAGATCCAAATGTTCCTTCATCAGCCCAGACAAAAGCTCTTGATGAAGTTCGTGAAATCGTGCAGAGGAATATTGCCGGCACAGACTTAAAGATGAAACTCTATGGTGAGCCGGTAATCAGCCAGGACTCCAGAAGCTTCATGCTCACTGACCTTGCAATACTGATTCCTCTGGTCGTACTGGTTGTATTGATTTCCTTGAACGCCAGTTTTGTTACACTGGACGGCACCCTTCTTCCCCTGCTTACCGTCTTGATGAGTACAGTCTGGTCATGCGGTCTTATGGCTCTTTTGGGAATCACCTTCTCTCTGGTTTCATCCGTTATTCCGGTTGCCCTCATCGCCTGTGGTTCTGCATACGGCATTCACGTAATGACCCACTACTACATCGCTGTTGATGACATTAAAAAAAGATGTGCCCGCGAAGGCCGCGATTTTTCTGAAAAAGACCATATTGATGCAATCTGCGAAGGTTTTAAAAATGTCTTCCTTGCAGTTGTGCTTTCCGCCCTTACGACAGTCATCGGTTTTGCATCACTGGTAACCAGCCCAATCCGTCCTCTCTTTAGTTTTGCTATCTTTACCGCTCTGGGTATTGCCTTCTCCCTCTGGCTTTCCATGTCCATCATTCCTGCAATCCTTTCCCTTAAAAAACTTGATTCAATCGGAAAGCGCACCAAGCTGATGAAAAAAATGATTGAGCGTGCAAAAAAGCGTATTGAAAGACGCCGCCAGCGTTTGGGCCGTGAATCTCACGATGCCAGCAGCACCCTCTACGCCATTTACTCATTCTTCTGTGGCACAACTCCCCGTATGATCGTATCCAGCATTGTAATCATCGCCTTGTCTGCAGTCGGTCTTTTAAAACTGGACATTGATACGGCACTTGTAAACTACTTCCCCGAAAAAAGCCGTCTGCGTCAGGATTTGGACTATGTAAACGACAACTTCGCAGGAACAAACAGTGTCTACTTCCTCTTTAAGTCTCCGGCAAATACGGCAAAACTGCAGTCTGCCGCACTCTACGATGAAGCTGCAAAACTAAAGGAAGAGGCAGAAAAAGATGGAGGCACGATTGACGATGCGACACAGACCAAGATAAACGAACTTCTGGAAAAAGCAGGAAAACTGGCTCTGGACGCCATTACCCTTCCCGATATGACAAATACAGAAGTTCTGCATCAGATTGATGTTATGGAAAAATGGCTTACCGATAACTACAAAATTGTCGGAAAGGCGGTTTCCTATACAGATTCACTAAAAAGAATCAATCAGGTATGGAACGCCCCTATGCTGCGTGCGAAAGATGACATTGTAGCTGCTTCAGAAAGCCAGCCCGAAACATTCGGTGACTTTGACTTTTCCAAGGGCGACGTTGCAACTGATTTTGGATTTGAAAACGATTTTGGCTTCCCCGATGAATTTATTGATGACTCAAAACCAGAAAGCCCCACATACCTTACAGATCCAAATGAGGCATACCGCAACATGCTGAGCAAGAGCGTTACAGCAAATGATGTCCTTAAACTCTTTTACGATGCATACATTCACGATCACTACAATGGTGATTTGGACACCTTTATTGAGTCCCTGCAGACTGAAATGAACTATAACGGCATGGCCTTCTACGAGATTCCTACTGACCCGGCAAAATACATGCACGACTCTCCTGAAGATTTGGCGGCAATCGTTTCCAACTATACCCTCCTTCTGGGTGACGGCATGAAACGCTTTATCGACGATATAGTCAACTACAATCCGACAGTTGTCCGCATGCAGGTTCAGCTTCACACCCACAGTACAAGCGTTGTCGGAAAAATGCTGGAGGATGTGGAAGAATATGCAAGGAACAATCTGCCGGAAGGTTACTACATGGAAGCTACCGGACAGGGTGAAATGGAATATGTAATGACAAACCTTGTTGTTTCAAGTCAGCTTTCCAGCCTTCTGCTTTCACTGGCACTTGTTATCGTCATTATCGCAATTTCCTTCAGGTCTCTGCTTGCAGGCTTTATCGGCGCAATTCCGCTGGCTTTCACTATTATTCTGAACTACATGGTTATGGGTCTCTTCGGCATTAAGCTTGACCTGATTACCAGTATCATCGCATCAGTTGCAATTGGTGTTGGTATTGACTACACCATCCACTTTATGACTGAATTCAGGGCCCTGCGCCAGAAATCAAATGATCTGAAGGAAGTTACAAAGGGAACCTTTAAGTCCAGCGGCATGGGCATCATCACCAACGCTCTGGCAGTAGGTCTGGGCTTCCTGGTACTCTGTTTGAGCCGTTTCGTTGTTCTGCGCTACATCGGTATTCTGGTTGCAATCGTTATGTTCACCAGCTCCGTGCTGGCAATGACGATTATTCCCGGTATCTTTAATGCAATCGATCCTAACTTCCTCCACAAGGGTAAGCCCAAGGCATGGGAAGAAGAAGATCCGCAGAAAGTTGCAAACCGCCGCCTGATTACCTACATCAGGGAAATGGCCCACATCGATGCAATTCAGAGAAAAGTCGGCTTAGCCATCGAAATTCCGGTAGAGGGTATCAGTGCACTCAAGGCAAAACTTGGCGGAGACATTCCGGACAAGGAACTGCACGAAACCTACGAAAAGGCCCTTTCAGATCGCGACTAAGCTTTTCACCAGAAGGCTCAAAGCCTTCTGGTGCATGTCTTTTGATTTACTTTGAATATTTTGCGTATTCAGACGCAATGATTTTTATGCCTGCTTCCACCTCTCCGGCGGGGCGGGCATAATTTATTCTGAGGCACTTAGAATAATGCGGATGTTCTTCCAGCGGCGGCGTAGAATCATCATCTGAGGAACCAAAGAAAAAGTATTCTCCCGGAACTACAATCACACCCTTTGACTTTAAGACAGAATAAAACTCCTTTGTAGAAATGGTAAGGTCATTCATCAAAAGCCAGAGAAAAATTGAGCCTTCATTCTTATGGACGGCAAAATTTGTGTCCGCAAAATACTGCTTTATCCACTGTACGGTGGCATCTGATTTTTCCTTGTAGAAGGGACGCACGATATTTTTTGCCGCAGTTACCAGTTCCCCGCTTTTGATGAGGGGTGTGGCAATTGCCTGACCGACAGAACCGCTTGCAAGGGCCGCAATTGCATTTAAATTACTGAGGGCGGTAACGATTTCCTTTTTTGCGATGATAATGCCCGTCCTGAGGGAAGGAAGGCCAATCTTGCTCATGCTCATGCTGAGGACGATATGCTCATTCCAAAGTGGACTTGCATTATCGGTGAAAATAATGTGGGGCCAGGGTAAGCCGTAGGCATTGTCCACAAAAAGAGGAATATCATACTGTTCTGCAAGTTCTGAAAGGCGGCGGATTTCCTCATCAGTAAGGACATTTCCTGTGGGATTGGTCGGCCGGCTCACGCACATAGCCCCCACATCGTCATGCTTTTTCAAATAGTCTTCAAGAAGTTCAAAGTTTACATGATACTTAAAGGTATTGTCAGCAAAGGTTTCAAAATGACTGGGAATGCTTACAAAGGTACCGTTTTCCAGCCCCTGATCTGCGTAACCTATGTATTCAGGCACCAGGGGAAAGAGCAGCTTCTTTTTTGTCTTTCCGCCTTTCTTATCCGTAAAGGTTCCGCTGAAAAGATTAAAGAGATAAAAACAGGCGCTCTGGCTTCCATTTGTAATGGCCACATTTTCCGGTCCGATCTTCCAGCCGTAAGTAGCAGAAAGATAGGACGCAACAGCCTCTATGAATTCCGTTCTGCCCTGAGGCGCATCATAGCGGCCGATAATGTCGTCAAATTCATTGCCGTTTGCCAGAATCCGCTCCATCTGGCTGCGGTACATATTTGCAATCTCAGGAATCTGAGCCGGATTTCCCCCGCCTAACTGATACGATGGAATTCCCCTGGGGAGGGGCTTTCCCAAATCGTCCATCAGCTGAAGAATGCCGGACTCGCCGCATAGTTTTCGTCCAAAATCAGAAAATTGTGTCAGAGACATTTTATTACCTTCCTGCCAGCTGTAAAAACTCTTCTTCGTTTATAATGGGTATGCCAAACTTAGCGGCTTTCTGGTTCTTGCTTGAACCGCTGGTCGTATCGTTGGTAACCAGATAAGACAAATCTTTTGTAACGCTTGACTTGCATGAGCCGCCCGCTTTTTTTACCAGTGCCTCAGCATCGGAGCGCTTCATGGTGCGCAGTTCTCCGGTAAAGCAGAAGGATTTTCCTGCCAGCGCGCCACTGGCTCCCCCCTCCTGCAGGTGGATTGCAGAGGAAGCAAGGCTGCGCATTTCCCGGGCGTTTTCTGCCAGTCCTTCCACAAGAACCCGGGCAGTAATGTCAGCAAAACCGTAAACGGCGGCAAACTTTTCTGCCGGAGCAGTCAAAAGCAGTTCCAGAGTATTCAGGCCCGAATCGATGAGTTTTTGCACCATGGTTTCGCCCATGCCTTCTATATCAAAGCCAGCAACAAAGGCAGCAAGGCTGACGGAACGATGGGCCTGAATGGAATCATATACTTTCTGTGCGCCCAGAGAGTCCTTTTTGTCTACAGTTTCTTCATTTAGGAAATAGGGCTTTAACTCATCCGGGGTCAGCGTGTACAAATCAGAAATGGAAGTTACCCGGCCATTTTTGAAAAGCGAAGAAATAAGGGTTTCGCCCAGATCCCGGATGTCAATAATGTTAATCCACTTGAGCAGCTGATGCAGGATGCGCTTGGAACATTTTTTATTGGGACAGTAGAGACGGCTGCCGTCATCCACCAGAGGACTTCCACAGGTAGAACAGACTGAGGGAAAGATAACAGGTGATGTTTTGTCTTCCGCCTCTTCCGGCAAAACCGCTTCAATTTTTGGAATGATTTCTCCCCGCTTTACCACAACCACATGGCTTCCGATTTTTACGCCCAGTTTGCGGATTGTGTCTGGATTAGCAAGAGAAGCCCTCTGTACGGTCGTGCCGTTTAACTGAACTTCGTCAAAAATTGCCACAGGGGTATAGGTTGCGCCGGATTCACTCCACTCTACTTTCCTGAGGATGGAAACCGCTTCTTCCAGACTGAACTTAAATGCAATCTGCCGGTCAGGACGGGCGCGGCTGGCATCTTCCCGGTTGATTACCCTTTCCTTGATGACCAGTCCGTCTATATCGTAGTCCAGATTTTTGCGGCTTTCCATAACTTCCGCCCGGTATGCAATCACTTCGTCTGGATTTTTACAGATTTTAAGGGGAGAAGTCTTAAAGCCCAGACTCGCCAGCCAGGACATTTTTTCCACTTCATCGGCAAAGGGACTGTCCCCCTCCGTTGCAAGGGCATCATAGGTCATGAGGACAAGATGCTCGCTTCCCCCGCCATCTTTACGCTTCATAAGTCCGTTAGCCGCATTACGGCAATTTGCCTTGTCTGCGTAATAGCGCTTGTGAACAGTGTGAGTCATAATCACTTCGCCCCGGATGCCGCCGGTAAAATCAATGGGTTTTCCGTCTGCGTCAAAGAGGGCTGCCTGTACGCCCTGCATTTTTTTTGCATTGGCAGTAATGTCGTCACCAATGCTTCCGTCTCCACGGGTTACCGCATGCTGCAATTCGCCGTGCAGATACTGCAGTTCAAGAGAGGCTCCGTCAAGTTTGTATTCCACCAGATATTCATTATAGACATGATTTTTTGCCCAGGCCAGAAACTGCTGAGGATCTGCCGCCTTTTCCTGGCTTCCCATGGGCATTATGTGTTCCCGCTTGGCAAAATTTCCGCTGTCAGCCCCAACTCTCTGCAAGATTGGGTTAGAGGGATCCAGTTCTTTTAATTCGTCCCAGAGGCGGTCAAATTCTGCATCAGAAATTTCCCCCTCACCATTGTAATATGAATCCTGATATTTTTTTATGAGCGTTGCAAGTTCAGAAATCCGCGCACTTTCGTCAATATCAAATAAATCAGCCATTGTTACCTCAATATCTTTGATGAAACTGGAAAGTCAAAATATGTCTGGGGATAAGGTTCGTCATGCAGGGTAAAATGCCACCACTCGCAGTCCAAGGTATCAAAGCCGCCCTTTACCATAGCCTGCTGCAAAAACATGCGGTTTTCATACTGCTCGTCACTTATTCCCTTGTAGTCAGGATGAGAAAGCTGGCTGAAAAGGTCAAAAGGACCTCCCATATCCACTTCTTTTCCAGTCTTCATATCCAGCAAAGTCAGATCTACCGTGCTTCCCCTGCTGTGACTGGACCTTTTTGCAATATATCCTTTTTCAAAAAGTTCATGCTTTTCTAAATCCGGGTAAAAAAACGGTTTCATTCTCTGATCCAGATCATCAAGACCCCAGAGGGCAAAATGTTTTACCGCAGATACAGGCCTGTAGGCATCGTAAATTTTCAGCCGGTAGCCAAGTGCATTCAGCTGACCGGCAACCGCCTGCAGGGCATGAGCCGCTTCCCTGCTAATAATGGCACAGGGTTCTTCATAACCGGTAATTCTTTCACCGGTAAAATTGTAGGTTGAATAATATCGTATTTCCTGTATGATACCCGGAACATAATCCGCAAGGAGGACAAAGCCCCGGGCATCCATAGAGTCAACTATATTCTCCATGTTTTTCAATACTCCCTAGGGGAAAAGTTTATTTACTACGCCTGCAAGAACAGCATCTTCAAACATGTCTTCATCATAGGGAATCTCTCCCCCTTCCGAAACAGGAATGCCGCCTTCTACATTTGACCAGTCTTTGCGGGCAATGCGTTCCAGACCAGAATACTGATAAGGAAAGCCGTCTGCAGTACAGGCATGTCTTACGACACAGCTTCCGCCACCGCTTTTCTGACCGATTATTTTTATACTGTTGTCTGCACAGATTGCAGGCATTGCATTTCCACAGGAGAAAGACATAAGACTGGTAAAAATCAGAAAATTATATTTTTTCTTTTTGTCATTGCTGTCGATTTTTCCGTCGAGATTCAAATCGCTGCTTGCCGTATGGATTTTTTTACAGCCGCTAATCACATCAAGAGTGAGCAGAGAAGAATCCTTGGAATCTATCATATAGTTGAGGAGAAACTGTAAAACATCGCTTTCTCCGCCACCATTATTTGCAATATCGATGACCACATTCTTTACATTTCCAGCATAGTTCGGATCATGTTCAATTGCGTAAAAGGACTTGTAAAAAGTACCGATTGAATCATCAGGAATAGAGACTGAAGTCGGATCAGGGGATGTACTGGGATTCGTGCCATAATAAGTCTTCCAGCCGTTATCATCAAAAAAGAAACTGTCAAACCGAATGATTGCTGTCTTATTTTCATCAATTACTTCAAAAGCCGGAACTCCTGAAGAATCAGCGGGAATATAAGCAGCACCGCTCGCCTTTCCTTTTCTTGTGTTCTTGCGCCAGTTTGGAATATTTTGCCTTGCGTTAAGTCTTGCAAGAATCTTTTTACTGTATAAATCGTCATAGCCGTGTTCTTTTACAGCCTGACTTATAGTATAAATATCCTGATCTGCGGAAAAAGATGAATGACTGTCTCCATAAAGTTTTATAAAGAGTTTCATAAGTCCATAGATGTAGTCTTTATAGGAACTTGAAAGAAGGAGTTTCCTGATACTTTCTGCTTCTTCCCCCTGATGGAGCAGCTGATCAAAGTCCAGCTTATCAAGGACAGCAGTTTTCTCAGCATCAGGCGAACCGTCATCAAGGCTTGCAATACCATAGTAGCCCGGGTGTCCATACAGTGTGTCATGGGTAAAACAGAGCAGTTTGTAGGAATAATCTATCAGAGTCTGGGGGCGGGCTTTAAAATTCCCATCCGCATCAGTATACCAGTCACTTTTGTAGAATGATTCATAGCCCTTTGACTTGTCGTAATAGGTGCCTTTGCCTTTAGTACAATACACGGACTTTCCGTTATAAAAATATCTTTCATATTTCAATGATGAAAAGAGGTTTGAAAGAATACAAAGGGGAATGTAAACTTCATCAGGAGCTCCGTACACCTTAAAGCCATATTTTGCAAGGTCAAAAGTACGGGATTTTTCACCGGTATATTTTGTAACAAAGGAACACAATTTGTCCCGTATAGATTCGTCCATTCCGATATTCTTAAAATCAGTGTAGGAAGGAATCCGTATTGAATCAGTTTTTTTATTCACTACTATGAGTATCCGCTTATTTCCATTTAAGGTGTCTTTTATGGTGTAACGGTATTCATCGCTGGAATAAGAGGCAGAAACAATGGTGAATTTCATGTATTCTTCCAGAAAGTACTGAAGGGAGACATAGGGAAGGTAGCGGTCATTCTGATAAAAACGGACATTCATGGATGATGTCTCTTTTTCTTCAGGCATAATGACAGAAAGTGATTCAGAAATATAATCCAGGCTTTCTTCCGTACTTTGAGAAGAGACTATGGTGTCTCCCTCATAGGTACAGGCAGCTGACAAAAGCAAGAGAACCGCTGTCAGGGCAAAAATAATGGAATGCATCGTTTTTTTCATTTTTCTCTTTCTCCTTGCTGTAAGAAATTATATTTTTTCAAACATGAGTTCTTTTATGACGCGGTTTGCATCCAGCCCCTTCTGTTCAAAGCGGGTTTCCGGCCGCCATTCCTGGTGAGGTGCAAAAGCCTCGTATCGGTTCTTTAAGCCTTCCGTGGCAGTCAGTTCTTCAAGACCAAATTCTGCATACGGAAGCCAGTCGGTCACAAAGTAGAGATAGCCGCCCCGCAAAAGTTTTCTGGTAAGCAAATCCGTTCTGGGCCGCTGAATCAGGCGGCGCTTGCAGTGGCGTTTTTTCTGCCAGGGGTCAGGAAAGAAAATGTGAAAGGCACTTACGCTTTCATCCGCAATCTGCCCGTCTGCAAGCACTTCCATGGCGTCATGCTCAATAATACGCAGATTTTTAAGATTTCTTTCCTTGATTTCGCCCAGCAGCTTTCCTACGCCCGGCTTATGAACTTCCATGCCGATGTAATTGATATCAGGATTATTTTCTGCAATGATGGCGGTTGCCTTTCCCATGCCAAAGCCGATTTCAATGACTAGAGGATTTTTATTGCCAAAGATTTTTTCGTAGTCCAGGGGATTTTTGTCGTAGGGAATGCAGAAAGTATCATGCAGTTCATCGTAGTATTTCCGCTCAGAATTGGTAAAATGCCCCGAACGAAGGACAAAAGTACGGATTTCTCGGCGGAAAGAAGGTCTTTCTTCAGTATTTATTTCTTGGGGCATGGTATCATTCTTCATCGGAATCATCATCCTCAGTATCAGTTTTTGCCGTCTCTGCTTCAAAGAGCAATTCTTCCGGCATAAGACAGACCAGACGGTTGCTGTCTGCAGAAAGGCATATTCTTTTTGTAACCGCTCCGTTAAAATCACGAAGGATGGCGGCATTGTTTGTCCAGTTACTGCGCTTTTTTCCAAGAAAAATCAGCACATTGTTTTTGTCGTAGAGGGCTATGTCTTCTGTAGCGCCGGTAACCAGATTGGGAACATCGCCGGCCTTTGCAGTCAGCAAAGCCTTGGGATAGGCAACGATAAAAGAAGAAGAAGCCACTTCACCTGCGGCGTCATTGTAGCGGAAATCGTATATACCTGCCGGAAGAGGTTCGTTTACAGGCGGCTGCAGGTTGGTATAGCAGGCCCATTTTTTTTCGCCGTTTTTAAAGAGTCTGGGAGAGGAAACCCGCCAGTTGTAGCCGCTTTCCCGGCTTTCCATTTCCAGCGAATCCGCTCTCTGCACTTCGCTATCCATCTGAACGAATACGGCCAGCCGCAACTGGGGCAGACTGTTTTCATCGCTATAGTCAAAAACTGCCGCTCCCGTGGCAAGAATCAGTTCAGGAGTAGAATCTGCACAGGAAATGCACGAAAAAAGAGCGAGTACTACAAATCCATAGAAAAAATGCCTTGCCATGGAATGTCCTAAAAGTTGAAAACCAGATTGATAACCGTCAGATCGCTGGCAGAGAATTGATTTACAATTGACTCAAATTTGACGTTTACTTTTTTGCAGGCATCATCAAGATAAGAGAAATAATACATACCCAAGTCAGTGCTCTGCTCTCCGTCGGGAAGTTCACGGTAAAAGTCAATAAGGCTCTTGCGGTTCAGGTCTGCAGAAGATTTTGACTCGATATTCTCCTTCATTTCCTGAAACTCGTCATCCTTGTTGTAAAGCGTAATCTGAAGGCGTCCCTGCTTACCGATTGCCGTTGAACCGCCACCAAGTTTCCATGAGAGGAATACCAGTTCGTGTTTGCGTTTGAGTTCCGCCACGATTTTTTCGCGTACTTCCGGGTCATAAATCATGGAATCCGTATCTTCGATGCCGCCGTACATATTGCGGGCTTCTTTTTTCATGTTGGTATTTTCGCTGTTCAGGGCAAGTTCCATGACCAGAATGGAAATGTACTCGGCTACCTTAGACTTATCCATATATTCTGCCAGAAGGTGGCGGATGGCTACAGTCATCTGGGCAAAGCCTTCTGCCTTGTAGAATTTAGTGATGATATACCAGTTCATGAGACTGAGACGGTTAAGGAATTTTTCCGTCATCAGAAGGTAAATATTTTTTTCTTCCGGAGAAAATTCCTTGTTGTCCATGATAGACTTCCAGATGGGGTCAAGGATTTCTTTGCGGGCAGCCTGAATGGCGGAATCTTTATTTGCAAGGTGGAGACGGAGCTGATTGTCACTCAGATGGGTGCGGTCATCAATCAGCTGGGAAGGATTTGAGCGGTTGTGCTTCTTTACACAGTCACACTGAATGATTTCAGAAAAGACCTGACGGTCAAACTGCTTGTAAAGGAGTGAATACACGATAACCTTGGACAAATCCATGATTTCCTGACGGGAGGAAACGAATTCAGACATGGAAATTTCTATCTTTGAGATATAATCCACAAGAATCATGTTCTGGATTGACTGGGGAGAAAAAGGATTGAGCGAAATGCCGTACTCTTCAGTATTATCTGCAAGCCTGAAGCGAAGCAGTTTTTTATTTGCCGTAATGAAATGAGAGGTGCCTGATTCCGTAAGAATAACTTTTAAAGGCAAATTAAGTACAAATTTTTTTTCAATTCCACTCATAGAGTCTCCCGTATCAGATAATTATATATGAAGAAAGTATCATTGTAAAGACTGCAAAAATGCACTATACTGAGATTACAATGCGAGTGAAGTGTCTTATCCTCATACTCCACATTATGACGCTCATGCCCCTTTTTTCTCTGCCGGTACGGGGACTTTCCCTTTCAGTCGCACTGGAAACCCTGATGAAAAAGAGGAATTTTGATACTGTAACGGAGCCTCTTTCAGTTACCTCCCAGGACCAGTTCCCCTATAACATTCTCGTTTATTTTCCCGCAAACACTGTTCTTCCGCCCTCAAAAAAAGGAATTCATCCCCGAATCAATACAGTCACATCAGACAGCCAGAGAAATCTGCTCATATATGCTGTTACCCAGGAAGATGCCTACGACCATCTGGACGCTATACTCACCTTCCTTACCCAGCTGGACAAAAATCCCCGCACCTGTGACTGCCTTGTATTTTTTTCCGCCCAGGAAAAATCTTCTACGGGGGGCTTTCTCTCATTTACAGGTACTGAGGTTTTTGCCCGCACCTTTGAGGACGCAGAACGAAGCGCGGCGGTAGTCATCAATTTTGGCAGCGATTCCGTTATAAAAATACACACTGCAAACATAGACCGCACAGCCCCCCTCTGGCTTACCCGGCAGCTTTCGGCGGCATGCACTGAGGCAAAAAGCAGCTACACCTATGCGGATAAATTTTCTTCACTTTACAGGCTGGGGCTTTTACGAAGCGACCGCCGCATGAACGCCTTTATCAGCAACAACATTCCCGCCATACGCATAGACTTTCCCCTGAGGACAGACCTTTCTCCCCTCAACAAACTTGCAGTCAGTTACAATCAGGCATACACCGCCGTTTGGGACAGTCACTACCTCTTCTTTCATCTTTTTGGCAGGGATTTCTGGCTGGGAGAATCATTCTTCTTCGGCTTTTCCCTGATTCTGGGAACCATTCTCCTTCTCCTGCTCTGTACATCCACCTTTAAGGGAAAAAACGGAGAAGACTACAGAAAAGAATTCATACGCTCATGGTTTTTTATCCCCCTCACCATTGCCGTCACTTTCTTTTCACTCTATGTCGGGCAGGCTGTCTGCAAAGCAGGCTTTCTTTCCACAGCCTCTCCCGTCATGCAGTTTGGTATCAAACTCCTTTTTGCCCTCTTTTTTAATGCAGTCTTCTTTGGAATTCAGGAATTTCTCCGCGTGTATTCTGTGCAGTTTACCCACGGTTATTTTATCTACCTGATTGGAATCAGCAATGTCTTTATTTTCAGCACCGTTGACCTGCTCTTTTTTCTGACTTTTTTGATTGAATACCTTTGTATCTATGTTGCAAGGCGGTCTGTAAGGATTGTGCCTCTGGTGCTTTCCGTTTTACTCATGCAGGTGCCGGTTGTTCCCTATGTCTATCAGCTTATCCGCTACGGTCATCCCCAGGATTTGCAGCAACTGGTCTTCTGCAGCCCCCTGCTCAACCTCCTTCTTGCCATGCTGATTTTCCCCTTCCTGATTATGTGGATACGAATGATTGTCCGTCTGCAGCTTTCTCTGATTGAAAGCCATTTTTCCCTGAAGAAGCTGCTCATACGGGGAAGTATTCCAACCGCCATCGTCATAGTTCTGGTCCTGATTTCCGTAAGCGTACTTGCCGTCATTTCAAACCGGACAAAAAGAGTTGTGGAAGAAAAGGAAGCAGATATCATCAACGAAAATCAGTACACCTTCCTCATCGCCACAAACAAAACGGAATTTCTGGGCATGACAACTCAGCATGTTACAATCGCCTCAAAAGATGACGTACTCAAATACGAGGCGGTCATTTCGTCAGAAGGCGGCATCCCCCTTTACGACTCCACCTACGACTACACGGTAAATGAAGAACTTAAGACGGCATTTTTTACCCTGCCCGACTACCCGCCCCGCACCATCACCATTGACTATGCAACTGATGTCAGGGATGCCGCAAATGTATTCGTCACCGCCTGGTATGCTACGGATAAGGAAAATACCTACCGGAAAGAAACCCACGCCTTTATGATAACAGGAAAGCAGTGATGCAGTCAGTTTTTCTTCATATTGACCTGGATGCATTTTTCGCTTCTGTAGAACAGCTTGACCATCCTGAATGGCGGGGAAAACCCGTTATCGTGGGAGGAAAACCGGGAGACCGCCGTTCCGTTGTGTCCACCGCCTCCTATGAGGCACGAAAATTTGGCGTACACTCAGCAATGCCCATCGTTCAGGCGGTAAAACTCTGCCCCCAGGGCATTTACGTACACGGCAACATGGAACGCTACCACCAGAAATCCCAGGAAGTAATGGCAATCTTCCACAACTATTCCCCTGATGTTCAGCAGATGAGCGTAGACGAAGCCTTTATAGACCTTACCGGCACAGAGCGGCTTTTCGGCTCCCCGGAAGAAAGTGCCCGGAGAATCAAAAGCGAAGTAAAGGAAAAGACAGGTCTTACCGTTTCCGTGGGAATTGCCTCGTCAAAATATCTTGCAAAAATCGCCTCTGGCCTGAAAAAACCAGACGGACTCTTTACGGTTCCCTTTGGCGGCGAAGAGGAATTCATGCTCAATCTGCCCCTGGACAAAGTATGGGGCATTGGAAAAAAATCCCTTGTCAGGCTTCAGAACGCAGGCTTACGCACAACACGGGAAATTCACCGCCACTCGCTTACTTTTTTAACAGGCATCATGGGTCCCGCAGGCGGAAGTTTTTTATACAATACAGTCCGCGGACTTGAAAACGACACTTTTCAGCCGGCAAAGACCCATTCCATCAGTTCGGAAAGCACCTATCCCTACGACCTTGTGGACAGGGATGTCATAGACACAGCCCTTCTGGAACTCTGCTATACAGTCATGTTCCGTCTGCTGCGGGAAAAAGCCAGAAGCCATTCACTCGGCATTAAAATCCGCTACGAAGACTTTACCACCGTAAGCATTCAGGAAGGCAGCGACCGGGATTTTTCTTCCGTAGACGATCTGTTTGAGCGGGCAAAAACGCTTTTCTACAAAAAATACGAAAGCGGCCGGGGAATCAGGCTTTTAGGAGTTGCTGCCCAGAATCTTGAAGACTCTTCCGCTCCAAGACAGGCCGATTTATTTGACTTTGGTGAAGAAAAGAAACGCAAGGTCGAGGAAGCCATACTTAAACAACTTGAAAAAAATCCCGCCATAAAAATCACAAAAGCCCGCATGATGAGGGACTAAAATTTTATGGTCGCACCCAGAGTCAGTTGGGCGGTGACGGTTACGATTTTATCCCAGGTACAGGCATAGGATGCCCCCGTCACGGTATTCAGCGTGATAAAACGGTTTATAGCAATATCGAGGGCATGATTATAGGCGGCACTGTATTTTTGCACGGCAGATTCGGCGAGGGATGTTTTTGACCGCGAAGCCCCCAGATTCATGCTGTCCGTTCTGGTAAGCCTTGCCCTGCTTTTGTCATAATTCGGGCGGAAAAGCATGTATGCACTGACCAGGGGTGAAGAAGATGAAAGGCGCTTCCAGATGGCGGTAACTTTTGCACTCCAGTTGTCACGGTTTTCAAAAGAGCCTTCCAGACCGGTTTTGATTGAATTCTCTTTTGTTACAAAAAAACTCGCCTGAATGTAACCGGTAAGCAGAAGGGAATAATTTTCAGGGGCAGTCCGCGGAATTTTCACCACTCCGGAAAAACTTGCCGCATATTCATCCTGCTCAAACCATGACGCTACGGGAATGACGCCGGTCAGGCCAAAAATATTGAGGGCATTATAGCCTATGGTACTTTTTATCTGATAGACATCCGCACTTGTAGATGCCGTACGGATATCACGGACAAAAGAAAGCGTTACGCTTGACGGCATGAACAAATCTTTCTTTCCGCCGTAAAAACCCCGCTTCCACGCAGCCTCATACACACCAGAGTAATAGAGGGATTCAGAAGAACTGGCATTCATCGAAGAATCAGCCAGCACATCATCAGAAAGCCCGGAACTTATCAAATCATAAACAGGAAAGGATGTTAAAAACCAGCGCATATCACTATAAGACGAGCGCAGTTCTCCCATATCCCGGGCATAATTTCCGCCTTTAGAAGACAGGCTTACCCCGCCACCGCTCTTTTTCCATGAAACAGAAAAATGATGGCGGTCAAAGGCAAAAGGCACTTTGATTTCCAGGCTGCTGTCATCAGAAAAAGTCTCTTTGGAGGAGGACTTGTAAACACCCGCCGTTTTTACGGTGATTTTTGGCGTCAGGGATTTCCATGGCAGGGAAAGGGCAAAGGAAGTCTCACCGTTTACCCCCCGGCGGGATGCATATTCACTGCCCGTATCAAAAGCAAGTCTGGAACTTTCAAGCCAGCCCCTGCCGTAATTATCCGAAGGAAGAAGCGACACACCCTTTGTTGAGGGAAGCTGTTTCTGTTCCACGCCAGCCTTTACCTGCCAGTCACTTATGCCGAATTTAGTGCCCAGCTCTGCCCCGGATTTTTGGGTAAGGGCAAAGGAATTGGACTGGGCACTTGTCTGGGCCTTGATGGATAGAGGCAGCCCCCAGTCCGTAAAATCGAGACCCGCGCTGTCGGCTTTTTCCAGAGACTTATCCTCTGAATTAAAACTGTAGCTTTCCGAAAAAGACAATACTTTTCCCAAAGGCGCGGCTGTAGAGAGAGTGTGGGCGGCACTGGAAAGGGGGCTGCGGGAATCAGAAGAAAAAGCGGCGTCTCCCGTAATGCGGATTTCCGTAAGGGTAAAGGCAGCCTGAACTGTTGAGTTCACTACCCCGCTGTTCTTTCCATGGTCTACTGTTTTTATCAAAGCACTTCCCGTACCCGAGGCAGAAAGGGCGACATCCTTTAGAAATGCATATCCGCCGCTTTCCAGAAGGGGACCATCTCTTTTCCAGGATGCACGGGCCTTATCCTGCAGCACCACAGAGGGACTTGCACCGGAAAGATGCAGTTCATCTACGGAAAATGAGCCGGTCTCATAATATTTTTTGCTGCCACTATCCGACGCGTCTGCCGTATTCAGTTTTATTCTGAAGCGCACCGGAATGACTGACGTATTGACCTTTACGCTTCCCTTTGCGCTTCCGTCAATTTCTGCCCGTCTTGCAGCCAGATTGATGGAAAGAAAATGCCATGTCTCCCCCACCGGAAGTTCCTGAGGAAGAAAACTTACTTCAACGGCAGTCTTAAAACTTCCGTCTTCTTCCGGCCGGTCAAGGACAAAGACAAGAGCCTTATCCCCGCAGTCTGCCTGACAGGATGAAGGAAGAGGCTTTTCATTCTGAGGATTATACTTGAACCAGAGGGAAACATTTTCGTAGTTCTGCAGGTCAATCGCCTTATAATAACGGTCGGCAAAAATGGTAAAGTCATCCGTCACAGACAGTGTGGAAGGATCATAGACGCGCCAGTCAAACTGCTGTACATAATTCGTACCTGTGTTCAAATCCTTTACCTTAGAGGCAGAAAGACTTCCGTCCCTCATCTGCATGGTGCTCGCACTGGTCACAGAGTTGGTCTTGAGTGCAAAGCCCGCTCCCTCCGCCTGATAGGGACCAATCAGAATTTCTCCCCCGTCGATATCCTGATCTGAACAGATGATTATGCGGGCATTGGGATAAAGGGCCAGACGGCTGCGGTCTGCATCGGTCAGTGTAACACTGACTGTCTGCCAGCCATTTGTTTTTTCCGGATACTCTGAGAGTACAAAGGCAGATCGGACATCAGTGGGATTGGCATCAGAGGAAGAAACTTTGCTGATAAGCCAGCAGGGAACGGCAGCCCTGTCCTCTGAACTTAGTTTTGAAAGAGAATTTTCCGCCCTGACTCCCAGCTGCAGGTAGACCTTAAATTCCAGGGGTGTGGACATGCTTGATTTGTTCAAATTCTGATTTTTCAGCGCAATGGAAAAACTTGTGGCAGAGGCAAGTACGCCGTTTACCCCCGGCAGTTTTAAGGCAAGGCCTGCCCAGTCATAATCAGAGCTTTTTCCGCTGTCAGACAGGCTTTTCCATGAAAGCGGCACGGCATAGCCTGAGATTCCGCTGTCATTGTATCCATCCCGCACCCCTTCAAGACGATTTTCTCCCAAAGACTCTGGCATTTTTTCGCTGCCGTTCTTTCTTTCTGAAAGCTGAGGCTTAAAAGCGGAAGGGATGGCAACGGCGGCATTTTTTGCAAGGTAGACGGTATCTGTTTTTGCATCGTTCATTCCCAGAATGCGGTAGGTGCCGGTTGTATTTGTCGTCTCAAGCGATGCCGCCATGGTATTTGAAAGAGACACTTCTTCACCGCTGTACTTTACCCGGCTTGCAAGGGTGGCGTAACCGGGAGCCGCATACTGGGCGTCGGCAAATTTTCGTCCGCCTGCGTAGGTCCAGCGGGCAGCCGTAGACACATCTGTGGACAGGCGCTCCAGAGGCCGGTATTCAAATCCTGCCGCTCCGGCAAAGGCTCCGCTGTCGGCCGCCTCACTATCTTTGTACCAGACAGCCCTGATATGGTCTGAAGGAGAAACTGCAGTAGACAGGGTAATTGAACCGGACTGACTGTCGTAGTGGGCGCCGCCGTCCAGAATTCCGTTTTTGTAGACCCTTACCGTTCCCGGAACCGCATCAGTTCCAATATCAAAGCGGGTGACAGCCGTATAGGAACGGACTTTCAGAACAAGATCGGTCTTTTGTGAAAAACCCAGGTAAACCGCACCGTCAATCTCTGCAAGAGGATAGCGGACCCGGGGATTTCTTAAATCACTTCCAGAAAGATCCGGGCAGTAGATATCGGCATAGGTATGGTCAAGGGCAAAAAAATCCTTTATCACAAAAGACAACTCATCATTTCCCAAAAGAACGCCAAATTCCCTGGAATTTGTTTCCGCATACTGGGAGGCTACGGCACCATCAGTCGCAGCAGTTACCCCGGCATCGTAACGGAATGACACTGAAAAGGGCGAAAAGCCTGACGGATGCTGAACAAAAAGCATTCTCTCCCCGTTAATCAGGCCTACAAAGGGACTTGAAGCGGGATCGGTCCTTACATCTAAAAAATAATCTTCCACTTCTATGCCGCCTTCCGCAAACCAGTCCTCAAGGTCCTTTATCATCTGACCCGCAGAAGCCGCAACAGCATCAGCCCCGGCAGATGAAAATGCAAAAGCCACGGCAGGAAGACCTTCATTCTGGCGGGAGACAGCCGCATCTTTTGAAAGCAAAACAGTATAGGAATTGGGCAAAAGAAGGTACTGGGATGCAGAAAGTTTTTTGTAAGTCCGCCCCTTTGCATCCCGATAGGAGCCGGATGAACTTTCCACATAGACATCTTTTACGGCAGATACGGCTTCTGCAGTGGGAAGAACAAATTGAATTCCCGTCATAAAGCGGGAAAGAGGAATACTATTTGTAGAGACGGCACTTTTTCCATACCAGGTCTTTTCTTCACATTTGAGCATGTCATAGCGTGCCGCCAGATGAAGCTGCCATTTGTCACCGGAAAGATTTGCAGAAATTCCGGGAGCCTGATTTTCACCGCCACCGATACCCCGGCTTACCTCATCAACAGAGTATATAGAAGGAAAGACAATGGATCGATTGGAAACCCTGACCGATTTTACAAGCCCCTCTCCAACATAACCTGCGGCAACCGTATTGCGTTTGAACTGGTCTGCAAAACTGGCCTCAAAATACCAGTGCCTGTTCAGCATGAACCAGAGGGATAAATCTACTTTCTGGGCAAAAACAGGGGTTGCAAATAAAAAGCCGGGCGTAGTGCCAAAACCAAAGGAATAGGCCGCACTACCCGTTACAGTACTCTGCCAGTAACCCTGGGCCAAAAACTCCACCCGGTTGTCACCAAAAGAATAGTCAAAAAGTGAAACAGGCCTGTCACCCTTAAAGTCCGGAAGTTTTGAGGCATCAAAGACAATTGAACCGGCGGCATCAGAGGAACGCTCTGTTTTTTCCACGCTTTGAGAAAAAAGATACGGAAGCAAAAGAAAGAAAAGAGAGAGAAAAACAAAAAACTTTTTATCATCTGCCAGACTGTGCCAGAACAACATATTCTTTCTTTATAAGGTATCAGCAAAAATATCTGTGGTCAATCATTGCAGCAAGTCGGCCTTTCCCGCCCCTGATTTTCAAAAAAACTAGCGAGAAATTTCGACAATTTCCTCTTTTCTTGTATTGACACTTTATAAGGATTTTTGCTATTATAACATCTGTCAGTTACATGGTGTCTGTAGCTCAGCGGTAGAGTTCCAGATTGTGGATCTGGCTGTCGTGGGTTCGAAACCCACCAGACACCCTCCCGCTCTGCTGGGACGAGTAACCGAAAGAATGCGTTCGTAGCTCAACTGGATAGAGCAACGGACTTCGAATCCGTAGGTTGCACGTTCGAGACGTGTCGGACGCAAAACTTGGACAGATGTTCAGGCTGACAAAAAAAACAATGGGCGACTAGCTCAGCTGGTAGAGCAACAGACTCTTAATCTGTGGGTCCGGGGTTCGATCCCCCGGTCGCTCAAGAAAATCGGACAGGAACCGGAAATACTGTTATCAGGCAAACGGTTCGCCGATGCCGGTAAATCGCGAGAGTGGTGAAATTGGCATACACGCTAGACTTAGGATCTAGTGCTTCGGCGTAAGGGTTCAAGTCCCTTCTCTCGCATACATACCTTGCAAAAGGTTTTGTGAGATAATAACTTGCGGGAATAGCTCAGTGGTAGAGCGCCACCTTGCCAAGGTGGATGTCGCGGGTCCAACTCCCGTTTCCCGCTCTACTTCTTCTGCGCAAGAATCAATTTTGCGGGAATAGCTCAGTGGTAGAGCGCCACCTTGCCAAGGTGGATGTCGCGGGTCCAACTCCCGTTTCCCGCTCTAACGAAAGCGATTTGGAGCAATCTGAATCGCTTTTTTTTACACTATATCGTTTTTTTAAGGGGTGAGACCGTGAAAGTCACCAAAGAAATCGAAAAACTTGAACATTCAGCTGCCAAACTTACCGTTACTATTGCAAAAAAAGATGTGGCAGATTTCTACAATGATACTCTGAAGAAGTATGTGAAACAGGTTCAGATTCCGGGTTTCCGCAAGGGTCATGTACCTGCAAATGTTCTGGAGCGCAAATTCGGCGATTCAATCAAACAGGAAGCCGCAGCAGAACTCATTGACCAGTCACTCAACGAGATTTTCTCTGATGAAAAAGAGACAGAAAATCGTCCCCTGCCCTACGCACAGCCCGCAATGGACAAAATGCCTGAGTTCGATGTAACAAAAGACTTTACTTACACCGTAACCTACGATGTTTTCCCGACTGTAAAAATTGACGAAAAATCATTCAGCAGCATTACAATCAAAGAACCCCAGTGCGAAATCACCGACAAGGATGTTGAAGAAGAACTGAAGACCATTCAGGAACGCAACGCTGTTGTCATCGACAAAAAAGATGATGAAGCTGCAGAAAAAGACAACATCGTTACCATGAACATTGTTGAACTTGGTGATGACGGTGCTGAAATTGCAGACACAAAGCGCGACGGCTACACATTTACAATCGGCGGCGTTGGAAACGTATATCAGCTTGATGATGACATCATCGGTATGAAGAAGGGTGAAACAAAAGAAATCACCAAAAAATACAAGAAAGATGACGCTGACAAGGAACTTGCAGGAAAGACAAAGAAATACCGCGTAACTGTAAATCAGATTAAAGTACGCAACCTGCCCGCACTGGACGATGACCTTGCACAGGATGTAAACGAAAAATTCAATACACTGGCAGACCTCAAGGCTGACATCAAGCGCAACCTGACTACTTCACTGGAACGCCGTCTGAGCGACATCAAGAGCAATGAGCTGCTGACCCAGCTGGTAGAAAAGAATCCCTTTGAGATTCCGGCAAGCATGCTGCAGGCTGAACTGGACGGACGCTGGAGAATGATGGCCCAGCAGTTCCAGACAAGTCCTGAAGATCTGGAACGCATGATTATTGCTTCCGGTCAGAAGAAAGAAGACATGCTCAAGGAATGGACAGGCGACAGCGAAAAGATGCTTAAGAGCAGAATCATCGTAGACACCCTGCTCCGCGAGCGCAACATCTCCGTAACACCGGAAGAAGTTGAAGCCCAGTACCAGAAAATTGCAGAAGGCAACGGAATGTCTGTAGAAGATGTAAAAAAACACTATGCGGATGCCCGTTCAAAAGAGTATCTTATAGATGATACAAAAGAACAGAAACTGTATGCAGAACTGTTCAAGCAGGTAAAAGTCACTAAGGGTGACAAAGTAACACTGGCTGACCTGTACAAACAGCAGTAAGCGGTACGGGAGTGAGAAAGCGGGGTGTTCACGGAAGTGCTGTTCAGCCTTTCCAAGTGCATTCCGCTTTTTTTTCTGTTTTTGCGTTGAGAAGGTATTTGGAGGTCACAATGAACGAAGTTATGGAAGGCTATTACATGCCCCACGTTATTGAGCGGAGCGGAAATGGCGAACGTTTTTATGATATTTATTCACGTCTGTTAAAAGACCGCATCATCTTTCTTGATGGTGAGATTCACGACGTAAACGCAGACCTGATAGTAGCACAGATTCTTTTCCTGGAATCAGAAAATCCTGAAAAAGACATCAGCATCTACATCAACTCACCTGGCGGAAGCGTTACCGCAGGACTGGCAATTTACGATACCATGCAGTATGTAAAATGCCCCATTCAGACCATTTGTATGGGTCAGGCCGCTTCAATGGCTGCCATTCTGCTGGCAGGCGGTTCAAAAGGAAAACGCTATGCCCTGCCCTCTTCACGTGTAATGATTCATCAGCCCTGGGGCGGAGTTCAGGGACAGGAAAGTGACATTGCCATCCAAGCAAAAGAAATCCTGCGCCTCAAAAAACTTTCCATCGACTATTTTGCACAGGCAACCGGAAAGAAAGCGGAAGATGTAGCAAAAGATATGGAACGCGACTTCTACATGTCAGCACAGGACGCACTGGATTACGGCATTGTAGACCATGTAATGCCATTCCGCAAAGGTTCTGCCGAAGAAAAATAAAGCGCAAGCTTTTTCAGGAGGATTGAATGAGAGGATTTCGTAACGATACACAATACTGTTCTTTCTGTGGAAAGCCCGCAGGTGAAGACAGAAGCCTTGTAGAAGCACCGGGACACAATATTTTTATCTGTGACAAGTGTGTTGCTGTCTGTCAGAGCATTCTTGACCAGAAGCAGAAGGCACCTACTCCCATTGAAATGAGCGAAGTACCTTCTCCGCGTGAGTTCAAGGAATATCTTGACCAGTATGTTATCGGACAGGACTATGCTAAGAAAGCTCTTTCCGTAGCAGTCTATAACCACTACAAGCGCATGTCTTCCGTACAGAACGCAAATACAGACGTAAAGATTGAAAAATCAAATGTTCTGCTGATTGGTCCTACAGGAAGCGGAAAAACCCTGCTGGCCCGTACCCTTGCAGAAAAACTTAAGGTACCCTTTGCCATTGCAGACGCAACTACCCTCACCGAAGCAGGTTATGTTGGTGAAGACGTAGAAAATGTACTCTTAAAATTGATTAACGCCGCAGACGGAAACATTCAGGCTGCCCAGCGCGGAATCATCTTTATTGACGAAATTGATAAAATCGGACGCAAGAGCGAAAACACCAGCATTACCCGTGATGTAAGCGGCGAAGGTGTTCAGCAGGCCCTGCTCAAGATTATCGAGGGTACAAATGCTTCTGTTCCGCCCCAGGGTGGACGCAAGCACCCCAATCAGGAAATGATTGAAATTGACACCACAAACATTCTTTTCATTCTGGGAGGAGCATTTGTGGGTCTGGACAAGATTATCGAACAGCGCATTGCAGACCATTCCATGGGCTTTGGAAGCAACATCGGTCAGATGAGCGAAGAAGAACGCATGGAACTGCTGAATCAGTGTACGCCTGATGACCTGGTAAAATTCGGTCTGATTCCGGAACTGATTGGCCGTATGCCTATCAATGTTGCCCTTAAGGAACTGAACAAGGAAGACTTAAAGCGCATCCTTACAGAACCAAAAAATGCAATTACCAAGCAGTTTAAGGCATCTTTTGCCATTGACGACCTTGACCTGACCTTTACCGATGATGCACTGGAAGAAATTGCAGGCATTGCCATCAAGCAGAAAACGGGTGCCCGCGGCCTGCGTGCAATCGTAGAAAAAATGCTGATGGATCTGATGTACGAAGCCCCCAGCATTAAGGGAAAGAAAAAGCTTGAAGTTACAAAAGAAATGGTGGAGCAGAAAGAATCCATTGACTTTACAAAACTTCTTTCCGAGCAAAAATCAGCATAAATAGATTTATCCGGATAAAAAGAAAGCCTGTACTTCAAATGAAGTGCAGGCTTTTTCGTTATAAGACGCAGGCCTTGATGCAGGCAACTTGTCGTTATTTATTCAGTGCGTTTGCAGAAATGATGATTGCAAGCGTTGTAGATACAATTGAAAGGATGGTTGTAACCGTCGGTGCAACTTTATTCCATTTATACCAGAAAGAATTTTCCTTTACATCTATAGTTGATTCCGGCAGGATATATTCTTCTTTATCCAGAGGGCTTCCATCGGGGGCCAGAATATCCATCTTTTCGTGAGAGTTGCGGGAAGAGTCAATACCGCCTGCAAGTCCTACATAATAACGCCAGTCACGGTCAGGAATGTAGGGAAAGCGGCCCGGCTTGGCAACAGCCCCGGAGACCGTAACATAGAAAAGCTTGAAAGGTACAAGCAGAATGTCGCCTTCCTGAACCATTTCCGTGCTGTAGTAATCGCCGTCATACAGCATCTTCTGTAATTGTAGGGGAACATGTTTTTCCTCGCCATTTTCCGTGCGGATGATATAGGCACTCTGCAAGTCTGACGCTGCGGTAAAAAGATCCCTGTGCTCGCGTACCAGAACTGCATAGTCCTTTCCAACATAGAATCTGACAGCAATTTTTACAGTCGTCTGTTTTTCGGGGTCAGCAATGCCTGTACCTACCGCACCCTGCATGTACATAACATCTTTTAATTCCTCATAAGAGGGAATGGAAATTTTGTCATAGCAGTAAAGGGGATAATTGCTTTCTATGTCTTTTTCCGTAAGATATGAAATCATACCGGCACCATCAATGCTTTTGTGCAGGCGGTACAATTCAATGCGGGTAGTATCAGCCAGAGGAGCAAGTCCGCCGCCGTACTTTTCAATTAAATCCTTAAGGTTTTCACCGGGAAGAATTTCATACACACCGGGGCGTTCAACCAGACCTCCAAGAGTAACCTTGCGGTCAATACGGTTTATGACAATCTTATCACCCGGGCGCAGGTAGGGATCCTGTGAAAAATCACCGTCCCTCTTTGCCTTGTAAAGGTCAAAATCTTTTTTCTCTCCGTCCTCAGAAATAACAGAAATGGAACGGAGGGAAGAATAATCCGTAAGACTGGATGAGATGAATGCAGAAAGACGGGTTAATGCCCATGCCTTGCGTTCCGTAGTCTCGTTTACTTCTCCGCTGATGCTGATTAAAAAGACAGAGGGTGCCGTGAGAACAAACTGAACACCGCCCATAGGATAGTTCTTGCTTACAAGAGATTCAACCTGGCTTTTCAATTCATTGAAGGTCAGCCCCTTACAGTTTAAGATACCCATATTTGCAACACGGAGGCGATAAGTAGAATCAACAGGAAGACTGAATGATACGGGAGAAGAACCCATGGCAAAGGCGAGTGTGTAGACATCACCAGCCGTCACCTGATAGTTGGGCATTGACATAGCCAGCTGGGGGTCTGCAATCAGCAAATCCATATCACCAGAAGCATTCTGAACTTCATTATTTGCAACCGAATTTGACGAATTCATGAGCCTGTTAGCAGCCAGTGACTGGCCGAAAGCAGATGAAAAAAATGCTGAGAGAGTCAGGGCAGCAATTATCCTTTTCATTACCTACTCCGTTTTTTTCTGAGTCAATTTACCCCATGCCTCGGGGTCGTTTCTGATATTCTTAAAGGCATTCAATGCAAAAGCCAGGAATACTGACAGAAAGAAGGCTGCAAAAGTGATGATAATACAGAGTTTTCCGCGGCTAGGTCCAGACTTTAAGTCCGGGATTTCAGGCCGTTCGAGAATCTGGAAAACAGGCTGTTCGCTCTGCATCTGAACTTTGAGCAGTTCATACTGAGTTTTGAGCTGTGTGTAAACCTGTTTCTGAGCCTCAAGCTCCATCTGAATTTTTGCAGTTCCCGTAGCGACCGTAGGGATATCCCAGGCTGTTGTTGCTCCGCTAACTCTGGAACCAAGATTGCGGGCTTCACGTTCCAGGCGGAGAATTTCGTTATAGCTTGACTGAATGTTTTTTTCCAGATTTTCTTTCTGAATCTTGTTATTGTCCAGACCAAGTTCCTCAAAACGCTGGCTCAGCCAGTCCACAACAAAATTGACCACTTCGCGGGCAAAATCCGGGTCAATATCGGTAAAGGAAACGGTAAAGACTGAAGACTCGTCATCCATTTCTGCCTTGAGTACCCTCTGCAAGGCCTTGCGGCTGCTGGCACGAACTGCCTTTTTAATCTTATATTTTTCGATGATGCCGAATTTATCTGTTACAGCGTCTAGAAGGGGATTTGATGAAGCAAGGTAGACGGCAAGGGAAGAATTTGTAGAACCACCGCTCACGTTCACGCCTGCAAGACTTGCAAGCCCACCCAGGCCGGAAGAAGAAAGCATGGAAGAAAACCCGCCGCCTCCCGAAGAAGACTCCTTGATAAGCATGTGGGCTTTTGGAGTATAGGTGTTGGGCAGAGGAGATTTTTCAGGCGGCAGTTTGAGTGAAATAATTGAAAAAACAACAGCACCTGCCATTGCCAGCACTGAAAAAATAATTATCATCCATTTGTAATGCAAAAGAACTGCAAACAAATCAATCAGAGAAATCTCGTCGTCTTCATTTTTGCGGTCAATTTCTTCCATATATTTTAAATCCTCTTTGTGACTATAGCAGATTTTTCAGTCCGTTACAAGATTTACATTTCTGCAACTTCTGCTTCTTCTGCACATCTGATTCTACAGGGACAAAAAAGCACTGTAGGCGTCATAAGCCTGGGTAAGGTCTTCCTTGCTGGTAAGTTCCCAGGGGGCATGCATGGAAAGAACAGGCACACCCGCATCCAGCACA
>ODAI010067325.1_pt1 | contig 36226 bp, 32 predicted proteins | sample 1539321 | NCBI WGS metagenome assembly ODAI01 (sample SAMN02144231, study PRJEB22623) | gut metagenome | biome: sheep rumen | host: Ovis aries | place: New Zealand
AAAACAGCGTATGGCAAAAAAAACAGAAGAAAAAAAGGTTTTCGTATTGGATACAAATATCCCAATGCAAGACCCCAATTGTCTGATTGGGTTCAAAGAGCATGATATTGCTATTCCAATCACGGTAATCGAAGAATTGGACAAGTTCAAAAAAGGAACTGGTACAATCAACCTTAACACAAGAGAATTCCAAAGACAACTCGAAAAGTACATTAACAATCCCAAAACAGCTACTGGAGGCGGTCGTCTAGGAAAAGATCTTGGAAAGGTGTTCATTGCACTCGGAAGTGGAGGATATCCTAAAATCATGGAAGACTCATTTATGAATGACATTCCTGATCACAGAATCCTTGCAACCGTTCTGTCTTTGAAAAAGAAGAAGCCCGATTATGAGGTAGTACTCGTCACAAACGACCAGAACCTCAAATTCAAGGCCATGGCTATCGGCATCGATACCGAACCTTATCGGAATGAAACTGTAACTGACATGGATAAGATTTTCTCCTCCATCGAAGAAACGACACTCACCGATAAGGAGTGGACTCAGCTGTATGCAAAGCCAGCAAGGCCCAAGAAAAAAGAAAGCTTCTTTGACAACAAGACACTTCTTCTTCCCACATCTTTGAAAAAGTTCCCGATCAATCACCTCTTCATCATCAAAGGTGGCGATGATTCGAACTTCCGATTCCTTGCGAGAAAGACTGAAGACCATCTGATTGTCATTCAAGAAGATGAACTGAAGATTAAAGAAGTGACGCCGCGTAACAATGAGCAAACCTTTGCACTCAGTGCGCTGCTTGATCCAACAATCAGTCTGATTGCTATCACCGGCAAAGCTGGTACTGGTAAAACACTTGTTGCTCTAGCTGCAGCAATACACCAGAAGAACAAGCCCTACAAGGAAATTTTGGTAGCACGTCCAGCAATGGAAATGAGCGACAAGACACTCGGATTCCTCCCAGGCAGCAAAGAAGAGAAAATTGATCCGTACATGATGCCAATTTACGATAATTTGGCTGTCATCAAGGAGAAAATTGAACCTGACAAGAACCCAGAAGCGCAAGAGCCTATCAGAGAATGGGCTAGAGCAAACCAGATTGAAGTTCTCGTCCTCAACTACATCAGAGGACGTTCTCTCGCTGAGCGATTCATCATCATTGATGAAGCCCAGAACCTTACACCGCACGAGATTAAAACAATCATTACCCGCGCAGGTGAAGGAACGAAAATCGTTGTGATTGGCGATATCTCACAGATTGATTCACCATATCAGAATGAGAGAAGCAATGGTCTCTCCTACCTCATCGACAAATGGAAAGGCGAACCTGAATTCGTCCACGTTCACATGGTTCATGGAGAACGTTCACCACTAGCCGACAAGGCAGGAAGAATCATGTAATGATTAACCACCAAACAAACTTATCCCCTGACTATTTTAGTTAGGGGATTTTAATAACAAAAAAACTAGCAAAACAAACACAGTTTCTCAATTTTTATTACATTAAAAACTAATTATTCCCATAAATTTTTAGGATATTTTCAAGCTTCTATTAAGCTATCAATACTCTTATTTGTAGCATCTTTATCCTCTTGATAAGTTACTCCAAACCATTGAGCCTCTGTTGGTAAAACAGGTACATGCTCCCCTTCTTCATTAATTAATCTTGTAACAACCTCAGGCATATAAAACTCAACCTTTGGTTCATTAATATTCTTCTCTAAGAATTCTTTAAAATATCTTTCATAAAAAGCTAAACTTTCCTTTCTAAATCACATCATATTCATAGAACAAAGCTCATTAGGATTAATCTCAAAGCTAGTTCCATCTTCTTTATCAGCTAAGATCTTTCAATCCTTTCTATAAATCTTTTTAGTTTCATGAATAGCTACCAAATTACCTTCATTATCTAACTCACACATTCCTCTAGAAACAGTTCAGAAATCAGATAATACTTCAGAAATCTTATATCAAACAATAGCATTTTTATCATTATTCTTTAGAAAATTTGCTATTACTTCATAACTTTCTCTTCAATAAAAGTCATCAGCATTTATCACAGCAAAAGGTCAATCAATAACATCTTTTGCACATAATACTGCATGACCTGTTCCCCAAGGTTTTTCTCTTGTACTAGGACAAACAAAACCATTTGGTAAATCATTAATATCCTGATAAGCATAAGAAACAGGCATAAATCAAGAAACCTTATTTCAAATCTTTTCTTTGAATTCCAATTCAAATGATTTTCTAATAACGAAAACAACCTTATCAAATCAAGCTAACTTAGCATCATAAATTGAATATTCCATCAAAGCATGTCCTCATGATCAGAACTTATCAAGTTGCTTTAATCCTCAATAACGGCTTCACATTCAAGCCGCAAGAATAACTAAGTTTAGTGCCATAGATATATTTGAAAAAGATAAAAGATTCAATCCTATTCTCTAGTAAACTCTCTTAACTTTGCTTTTGCTTTTTCATTATTTTGTTCATATTCAAGAACTGTGAAATAATACTTCTTAGCATTATCAATATCTCAGATCTGTTCATACAACTCTGCAGTAGCTAACAAATACTTTGGATTAGTTGGTCTTAATTTAATAATCTTTTCCATAAATGCTAAAGCCTCATCATATCTTTCAGTATTATAGTAGATTTCTACCATAGTTAAATAATACTTAGGATTATCATTTTTAAGATTAATAGCTTTTTCAATTAGAAGTTCAGCTGTTTGAGTATCTCAAGCTACAAAATAAATCTCAGCAATCTGCCAAATAGCTTTATGATCAGTAGGATCTTTTTCTGTAACTTTCTTTAATAATGATAAAGCCTTCTTATAATTACCCAAAGTAAAATATAAATCAGATAATGGCTTTAAAACCTTTAAAGATTCATCATCAATAGCCATTGCCTCAATTAATTTCTTTTCATATGCTTCAAACTTTCATTCATTCTTAAATAACTCTGCCTCAAGCAATAATGAATCAAACTTCTTTTTTTCTCTTTCTTGCGCTTGTTCTCTTTTTTCAGCATCTTCAATAAGCTCAGCTAACTTCTCATCTGTATTTTCTTTTACAGACAAAATAGAAGATTCTGTATCAACATTTTCTTCCTTAACTTCAGCTTCCTCTTCTCACTTTTTTTCTGAATCATCAGGAGCAATAAAAGTTCAATATTCATTAGTAGCTATAAACTCCTCTTTTTGTTCTTCTAGATCATTTTTAATAGTTTTAAGCTCTTTATTTTCTTTAAAAACCTGAGCTTTTCTTTCAATAAAATCAGAAGACTTATTCCATAATACATATAATAAATATCCACAAGGAATAATAACAATAGCAGCAGTTAAAAATAACCAGAAATAAATAATCAAATCAGTTCGTTGCATTTTAAAAATTTAGAATAAAATATTATGCCTTAACCTTTTCTTTAGCTCATTTTAACAAAGACAATGGTACTCTTAGAACACCACCCTCTTCAGTCTTAATAACAACCTCTTTTGTAATAATATTATATGAACTTACAATACCTTTTTGTTCTCATCATGGACAAACGACAGTGCTTCCTCTTTCAGGGAATTCTTTACTCTCTTTCATGTAAATCTCCAATTCATATAATAAGCTACACTTTAGTTTTCCACATCTTCATTTTAATCTTTCAATATCTCTTCAATCTAATCACTGCATAGCAATATTCTCAACCTCAACACTTGGTAATGGTCAATATCACTGACAAGCAATAGCCATTCAACAATCAGTTCCAACAGAATAAACAGCAGCATTAGGATCTATTCTCATCATATCCCTTGCTCAAACTTGAAACAAAAAGATATTCTTACCTAATTCACTTCTTAATTCCTTTACAAAATCACCGAAAACATATCTCTCCTCAGAGAAGAAATAAAAATAAAGCTGATCAGTAATAGGATTATATCTTGCAGTAACTGGCTTAGATCATTGAAAGTTAGCTTTAAACTTCTTCTTAAACATTGGGAAAAGTTTTAATGCAAAATCTTGTTGTTTAGCAAATTCTAAACACTCATCTGCAGTCAACTTTCTAGAGAAAGGAACTTTTCTATCAAGTTCTATTGGATATCAAATAGCGGTACCTATAGATTCTTTTTGAGTTCACTTTTCTTCTAAAAAATAAGCAATTTTATCTCAATGTTTAATTTCAACATCATCAGGAACATCTGTGACATTGAAATTCTTATTTAAAAAGTAATCCAAAACAGCTATTGTTTTCATAGAATATTAGTTATAATTAAAGTTTTTTACCCTCTTTCATCATCTCAACAAATTCATCACTTGAAAGATATTCTTTCTCTAACAAAATTTCTGCCATTTTGTTTATTAAATCTTTATTTAGTTCAAGAATTTTCTTAGCTTTTACATAAGCTTCTTGAAGATAAACTTTAATCTTTTTATCTACAAGTTGAGCGATATCATCACTATATGGATTAATAAATGACTGATCTTCACCTTCTTTTAAATAATTAATAGGTCAAAAATCTTCATCCATTCAATACTTCAAAATCATATTCTTTATAATTCAAGTTGCTCTTTCTAAATCATTAGAAGCTCAAGTAGTAATCTCATCTTTACCAAAGAAAACTTCTTCTGAAGCTCTACCTCATAACAAGCTAACAATTTCATCTAAGAACTTAGCCTTAGAATAAAGATTCTTATCCTCCTCAGGAGTAGTCCAAGTCACTCATAATGCATGTCCTCTACGAACAATAGAAATCTTTTCAATTGGATCAGTATTTTCTAATAAATGACCTGTAACAGCATGTCATAATTCATGATATGCTACTAATTTCTTTTCTTTTTCTTTCATAGATTTTACTTTCTTTTCTGGTCACATAATAACCTTCTCTAATGCATATTCAAAATCTGCAACTTCTAATACTTCTCTATTAGCTTTAGCAACTTGTAAAGCAGCTTCATTAACAACATTTTCAATATCAGCTCAAACTAATCAACTTGTTCTTTTAGCTAGAGACTCAATACTTACATCATTAGCAACTTTCTTTTTAGTTAAATAATATTGAAAAATCTGAACTCTCTCATCAAAAGTTGGAACAGATACAAAGACTTTTCTATCAAATCTACCAGCTCTTAAAAGTGCAGGATCAAGAGTATCTGGTCTATTAGTAGCAGCCATAACAATAATATTAGTATTCTTATCAAATCAATCCATTTCAGTTAAGATTTGATTCAATGTCTGTTCTTGTTCTTGATGACCTCATGTAAATCCTGCTCATCTTTTCTTTCAAATAGCATCAATTTCATCAATAAAGATAATAGCCTTTCAAGCTTCTTTAGCTTGTTCAAAAAGTTTTCTTACCTTAGCAGCTCACATTCAAACAAGCATCTCCATAAACTCAGATCAAGAAGCAGAGAAAAATGCTACTCAAGCTTCTCAAGCAACAGCTCTAGCAAGTAATGTTTTTCAAGAACCAGGAGCTCAGTATAACAAAACTCCTTTTGGTGGTCTTGCTCAAATCTTTTGATATTTTTCAGGAGACTTTAAATAATCAATAATTTCTATTAACTCATTTTTAACTTCTTCCATTCATGCAATATCTGAGAACTTTGTAGTAGATTCATTCTTTTTACTTTCTTTTCAAACTTTAATTCAGAACATTCCTGTTGGTCAATTTTTAGGAAGAAGGAATCTCATTCAAATCAAAATAATAAGGAAGAATGCTATTAACGTTCAAATTTGCTCTGCAAGTTTCATCCAAAGTGAATCCTCTACTTTATATAATGAAATCTCAGCATTTCAAGTTAATGCTAATCACATATCAACAACACTTAAAGATTCAGCCTTTTCAGAAGTATATAATTTATATTCAGAAGTAGGAGCAGAAAATCAAAGGACAACTTTCTCTCAAGTTTTAACAAAAGCATATCCTTCTAACGTTCTATCATTAATAACATTAATCTTCTTAAAATCTCATGATTGATAATGATCAAGCCATTGATTTAATGATAAATCTTCAGTCTCATTTACTATTTCAATAGCTCAACTTCAAGCTCAAAAAATTGGTGCTAATTGAGAATTTTGTGCAGCATTAATTCAAAAAGCTACAACAATAGAAACAATAATTAAATATCAAAACCATCTAACAAAAGAAAACTTAGTTGTATCTTTCTTCTGATTTTGATTAGTATTTTTAGCACTAGTATTTTTATTTTTGCTAGTATTTTTTTCAGAATTTTTAGACATAGTTCTGAGATATTCATAAAAAATATTTAATAGCAGTATAACTTAGAATTCACAAGTCTTTGGTGCTCTTGGGAAAGGAATAACATCACGAATATTTTCCATTCAAGTAACATACATTACTAATCTTTCAAAACCAACACCAAATCCAGAATGAGGAACTGAACCATATTTTCTTAAGTCTAAGAACCAAGAATAAGCTTCAGGATCCATTCATAATTCAATCATTCTATTTCTTAATTTATCATAATTATCTTCTCTTTGAGAACCTCAAATTAATTCTCAAACACCAGGAACTAGACAATCAACTGCTCTAACAGTTTTTCAATCTTCATTCATCTTCATATAGAATGCTTTAATCTCTTTTGGATAATCAGTAACAAAAACTGGACCATTAAAGATTTTTTCAGATAGACATCTTTCATGTTCTGTTTGTAAATCAATACCCCATTCAGGTTGATATTCAAATTTTTGTCCTGATTTCTTAAGTAATTCAATAGCTTCAGTATAAGTAACCTTAGAGAAATTAGCATTAACTAAATTTTCTAATCTTTCTTTAACTCAAGGCATAATAAATCTATCAAAGAATTCCATTTCAGCTTGAGCATGTTCTAATACATAACCAAATGCATATTTTAACATACCTTCAGCAATCTCCATATTATCTTCCAAATCAGCAAAAGCGATTTCAGGTTCAATCATCCAGAATTCTGACAAGTGTCTTGTTGTGTTAGAATTTTCAGCTCTAAATGTAGGTCCAAAAGTATAAATCTTACCAAAAGCAGTAGCAAAAGTTTCTCCCTCAAGCTGTCAACTAACAGTTAATGAAGCTTTTTTTCAGAAGAAATCTTTAGTATAGTCAATACTTCCATCTTCATTTCTTGGAAGGTTCATCAAATCTAATGTAGACACTTGAAACATTTCTCAAGCACCTTCAGCATCACTAGCTGTAATCAATGGTGTATGAGCCCAAATAAATCCGTTCTTATTAAAATATTCATGAATAGCAAAAGCTAACATACTTCTAACTCTAAATACAGCAGAAAAAGTATTTGTTCTACCTCTTAAATGAGCAATAGTTCTTAAGTATTCAAATGAATGTCTTTTCTTTTGTAAAGGATAAGTCTCATCAGCTCAACCAATTAAAATAACTTCTTTAGCCTTTAATTCAAAAGCTTGTTTAGCTCATTCAGATTTTACTAATTCTCAATGAACTTCAATACTACTTCAAGTTGTAAACTTACATATTTCATCAAAATTATTTAAGTCATTATTGAATACTACTTGTAAATTTTTTAAATAAGATCCATCATTAACTTCAATAAATCCAAATGTTTTTGAATCTCTTAAACTTCTAATCCATCCTTTTATAACAAGATCACTACCAATCATGCTTTCATACCCCTCAAAGATGGATTTAATACTTGTAGCTTTCATAAGTATAAATACAAAAAAATAAAATCTAAACCTGAATATATTTTTTTGCAGAAAAGATGCAAGCAGAGAGAAAGCAATAATTATTGACAAAAATCATATTTTTCAAAAAATAAAATATACAAAAAATCATAGGTTTTAAGCCGATTTTACAAGTGTCTCTATTTTAACTTTAATTACCTTGAAATTATATTGACATTTTAATAAAATATAACATATTTAAAATAAATAAAGCTAAATAATGGACTTCTGAACCGACATATACTCACCAAATAAAAGAAATTGCCAAGAGTTATTCAATTTAGCAGAATGATCTCACTACCCTGAGGATGATTTAGTTATCACTGAATTAATAAAAGTTCTTTCAAAACAATCGAGAGATTTTTCCAAAAAATATAAAATCTATATGGATAGTGTAATGGAAAATCTCAAATCATGATCAATAAATACAGATTACTATGAACAAGAGATTTCTGCAGCAATAAATGAAGTAAGTACTGATGCAACAGAACTCCAAAAAACAGAAAATCTTATGAAATGACTAAAATACTTATGATTATGAAATAGACAATTTGCAAAAGAATTTCTTGCAGAAGAACCTATAGAAGAAAACATAAGAACTATTGCCATTCCATTTACACAATATGCTGATTGATTTATAAGAAGCTATCTAAAAAACTGTTATGAAGTTTTGAAAAAATCAAACAAAGTTCCTAACTATATTCAAGAATTAAGAAAGACATTCTGCAGCATAGCAAAACGTCATGCAACCTCTCAAATTAAAAAGCTTGAATTCAATGAAAACACTTTTAGAGAATCATTTTCTGATATCAACACAGTACTAGAAAAGAAATGAATAACAATTCCAGCAACTGATGATATTAAATGAGAATTCATAAAGCTCTGTAGAGAAAGATTTCCATTAGCTAAGAACAACTATAACCAAATATTTGAAAGCAAGAAATTTAAGAATGAATTCATAGAAAAAACAATTTCATGATTAGATGAATTCCTTGATGACTACTACTCTAAAATCATTAAAAATACTGAAGATTTCATAGCGCTATGATTTACATGAGAAAAGCATTGATACATCGTAAATAATGTACTACTTAACTACAATACCTTCATTAAAGAAGAATACTGGGAAGATAATATAATAGGAAAATACTTCTTAGAAATATATGAAGCATTTGAAAAAGATCATAATAGAAAGTTAAAGAATCAAGAGAAGAAAAAAATAGCAGAAATAAAGACTGAAAAAGAAGAGCTCATAGACGAAATACCAGTACTAGATGAAAAAGCAAAAAAAGGACGAAGATATGCATTAAGTGAAGAACAAAATAGTCTCATAAAAGAAGCTATTCAACATATAAACTGCAGTGATGAGAAAAAAAGAAGTATAGAAAAATTCATAACAAAGCTCATCATAAAAGACTTTCCATTAAAACTTACAGACCTTAAAAAAATATTTAATCTAGAAGGAATACCTAAAGAAACCGTACTTGTTCTTACTGAAAAACTATGAATAGAATATCAAATTGGTAAAGATGAACCTATACTTGATAAAAAACAAAAAAAAGATGACGAAGAAAAAGAAGACAATAAACAAGAGCAACCAGAAATAATAATAGAAGATCCAATTGAATACTTCATAAACCGTATAGAATCATTTAATTATATCATTCCTAACAAGAATTTATTAACAAAACAGATTACAGAATTCTGTAAAAACTCAACATACGAAACAGTACTAACAAATCAATTAAAGAATCCAGAATTCTGAAAAGTACTTTATCATAGATGATGACACAAAAAAGCTCGTGTACTTCCTATTTGAAGGACAGGATGGAGGCTTCTACTAATAAAAGAATGAAAAGAAATAACTGTTGATAGTTTTTGTAACCACAATGATTACCGAGATCGTTTAGTAGAAATTAAAAATTAAAAGAGCTTGACATATTACACAAAGAAAATATTATACAATAAATATTTTATTCATAACAATTTAAAAGCATGAATAAAGGAATTAATAATATCTCATCTCCAGAGAAAAAAAATTCAAAAAACACCTTACGCAACCGAGTTATTACAGGAGCTTTACTAACAACATTATGAACACAAGCTGCTGAAAATAAACCAATTAACAACGAAATAAACACCACAAATATCGAAAACACATATTGAATGGAAAATAGTCTATCAATAGAGGAAGTAGAAAAACTTAAAGTTACTGACTACTTAACACTTATTGATCAAAAATGGAATGTCTATTATCCAGAATATTGAGATTACCTTAGTAAACTAGTAAATCTAGGAAAACAGCTCACTAAAAGTAATAGTGTTAAAAATATTTTCAATATTATTCTTGGTGAAACTATTAACGATCCAGAATTTAAACCAAAAATTAGGACAGAAAAACAAATTATTACAACAGCACTTTATGCTCTAGATTGATTAACTAATGAAAAAAGATTTTTAAATAATGAAGCAATTAAAACCCCTGACAACGAATATTGAGAAGACACTAAACGAGTTGTATGAAAAATGGCTGCAAGAGAAATTTGAAAAAAAATAAAAGATATCACCCAAAAGAACGAAACCTCATTAAATAAAATTAATAATTGTTGACTATCTAACTTACCACCAGAAGAATTTATAAAATGAGTTGAAGAATGTATTATGAATACTTATTCAATAGATGACTTAAAATATTCATACCAAGCACAAGCTCGAATGGAACTATACATAAGTACAGTCAACAAGCTCTGAAAACCTGTAAGTCAAAAATGAAGACAACGAATTCAAGAATATGAAAAAATTACCCAATAATTTGACAATATCAATAAAAGAAACTATAATTAATCAGGAAACTTTCCTGATTTTTTTTAGATAAGATATTAAGATGGATCCAGAATTAACATTAAACTTCGATTCACTGCAAGATGAAACCAATGATGGTGGCATCAATAATTCTGAAATACCATCATCTAGACACGAAGAAGAAAGACAGCCAGAAATAAATAAAGAAGAAAAAGACAAGAAAACAACTGAAATAATATCAAAAAAATGCAACTTAAATGAACAACAAAAATGAAGATTACTAAAAATAATTTCGTCAGAAAACTACAGTGCAACAGAAATCGAAAGAAAACTAATAAATAAAAAAACTGAAGATATTGATAAAGTATTATCTGAACTTGAAGAAGAAATAAAAGATCAAATAGAATTAAATACACAAGAAGATAAACGTGAAAAAAATTCAACAAGCAACACAGAATTAACAAATTGATGAGAAAAAAAAGAACCTAATGAAACAAGTATCTATGAAGAAATAGCAAATAAAGACTCTAAAAATCAAGAAGAACAATTAAAAAAACTAAGAGAAACTAGTCAAAATCTAAAAGAAAGATTCAAAAGCATTTCAGAAAATCTAAAACCAACTCAAGAAGAAATAAATCAGAAAAAATCACAAATAGATGAAGATCAAAATCTAAAACAAAAACTTGATAAAATCTGACTTGATAGTGACACATACCTATCATATGCTATTACAAAAGAAAAAATTCTACAATCAGACAATCGAAATCAAGACGATAATTTAAAAGGATTCATTGAAGATTTAAACAAAATTGACGAATATCTTTGAATACCAAGAAGTACCGAAAAATGATATCCACTATCATACAATAAAGATCTTTTAACTCCATGAACAGAAGCAATTAAAAAAGAACCAAGTATACAAGCTCTAGAAGAAGATACAAAAATTGGAGAATGAATTGAATCTCTAGAAGATTGTTTAATACTTGCAAAACTCTATTGATATAAATGAGAATATGATGAAAACAACTTAAAAGAATTAGCAAATAAAACACAACGCACACCAGAAGAAGAGCAACAAATAAGAAACTTTTTATCAAATGACGAAATCAAAAAAATAAGGGAACAACACAATGAACGAATAAGCAACTACACAACATGATTTGCTGCTCAAACACCATTATTTTCAATCATCAGATACTTAGACTACCCTAAAAGAAGCTCAGAGACATTACAAAATAAACTATCAAAAACAAGCTGAACTAAGGATATAAAAGAAGAATTTGCAACAATATGAGAAAATTGAGAGTTAGAGATCAAAGGATTTATTGATAATAATCCAATTACACTATATTATGATTTTAACAACGAAAAACACAATTTACGATGTGATGACATTCTAAATATAGACAACAATTCAATATCATTAAACAAAAAATGAAAAACTGATTTAAAAATCAACATGCCAACAATTAAAGAAATTGGAGAAAAATTTAAAGAAATTAACTTCTGAGAAATATTAAAAAAATCAAAAGATATTGATGATTACAAAGATACACTTTTCGAAGCAATGAATAAAAAAGCAGAAGAATTATTCTCCAATGACGAAGAAATAAAAAGACGTATAAATAAAAACATCGAAAAGAACCTTACAACACAATCAATTTGTAATACACTCATCCCTGAAAAATTTCAATCTAAGATAAACTCAGACACTAACGGAGAAACGGGAGAAACACCAATAAGAAAAATATTAAAAAAAATTGATAATACAACAGAACATAGTACAACAAACAAACTAAATAAAATAAAGAACTGCTTTAATACATTAAATAATTTCTTAAAAGGAAGCAACGTAACAGATCCAAAAAATCAGATAAACAAAATCAGTTCTCCTCTAAAAGAATATATTGTAAAATTAAAAATAGCACAAGAAACAGAAAATTATGCTACACGAGAAGAAAATATCTCCAATTTCCTATCTATACTCACAAATGAATCAGACGTTGATAATAACAAAGAATCAATTAATGAAGAAACATTAGAAACAGTTATAAAACACCTCTCAAAACCAGAAAAAATACCAGAAGACGAATTAAATTGATTTTCAGAAGATTTCAAACTACAATTAAAAATAGATGAATTCTAAGAAAACGTAATATTTCATCACAAAGTAAATCATTCAGAAGACTCTCTCCTATCTTTTTTAGGAGATTTTTCTTTATTTTCTTTTACAACAGTATTCTCTTCTCACTTCATAGATAGTGATAATCTTTCTTTCTCTAAATCAATATCTAAAACCCTAACTGTCACTTGTTGTCAAACTTTGACAACATCGATTGGATTCTGAACATAAAAATCGGCTAATTGAGACTTATGAACTAATCAATCATTATGTAATCAAACATCTACAAAAGCACCAAAATCAGTAATATTTCTTACTACTCACTGTAATTTCATTCAAACCTGAACATCTTTAATATCTAACACATCAGACTTAAAACAAGGTTTTTCTAACTCTTCTCTTGGATCTAATCAAGGTCTTTGTAATTCCTTAATACAATCCTCCATAGTCTCATATCATAATCCATAATTATTAGAAAAATTCTCGATTTCTTCTTCAGAATAACTTCTTAATTTCAAAGGTAAAACTAAGTCCTTCTTTTTAATTTTTAATTCATTTTCAATAAAATCATAAACTTGTTTATAATGATCAGGATGAATTCAAGTAGAATCTAATACTTCTTTTCCTCATTTAATTCTTAAGAAACCAATAGCTTGTTCATAAGCTTTAGGTCATAATCATTTAACTTTTTTAATTTGCTTTTTATCTGTAAAACTTCAGTTTTCATCCCTATATGCAACGATATTTTTTGCAATAGAAGTAGACAATCAAGCAATATATTGTAACAAGGTATAACTAGCAGTATTAACATCAACTCAAACAGAGTTAACAATATCCTCCACTTTTTCATTTAACTTTTCTTTTAAGAATTTCTGATCAACATCATGCTGATACTGTCACACTCAAATAGCTTTAGGATCTATTTTAGTTAATTCAGCCAAAGGATCTTGAACTCTATGCGCAATACTAATAGCTCATCTAATAGTAACATCCAAATTAGGATATTCTTGTTGCGCTAACTCAGATGCAGAATAAACAGAAGCTCAAGCTTCAGAAGTAATCAAATATTGAACTTTCAATTTATTCTTCTTTATAAAATCAGCAACAACTTTTTCTGATTCTCTTGAAGCCGTACCATTTCATAAAACGATTAAATCAATATTATACTTCTTTACCAAATCTAATAAAGTCTGCTGTGCTTCTTCAACTTTATTTTGAGGCTCAGTAGGATAAATAACAGATTTTTCTAAAAACTTTCAAGTCTTATCAACAACAGCCAATTTACATCAAGTTCTAAAGGCTGGATCAAATCAAAGAACTGTTAATCATTGAACAGGTGGAGTTAACAATAATTGTTTTAAATTTTCACCAAATACTTTTATTGCAGCCTCATCAGACCACCTCTTTTTATCAGCTCTTAATTCTCTTTCTAATGAAGGTAATAACAATCTTTCTAATCAATCATCAATAGCTTCTTGCAAATATTCAGCAGAACTACCTGCATTTTCAGGCATAAAATATTTCTTAGAAAACTTATCAATCTTCTCTTTAGAAAAAACTATTTTAATAGACAATTGTTTTTCTTTCTCAGCTCTTGAAACTGCCAAATATGCATAAGAAGGCATATCAGCCAAAACTTTACTATATTCTTTATAGATTTTATATACTCAATTTTCTTCAAAAGTCTTAGTTGCCTTGGTTTCTAAAACAGCAAATTTTTCCTCATATTCTTTCAAATCAGCTCTTAAATCTGCATGGTCAGAAACATCTTCAGCAATAATATCTTTAGCTCATTGAATTGCTTCTTCAACACTTCAAACACTAGTCTTTTTATCTCAAGTATCTTTAACAAACTCCTCAGCTTTTTTCTCAAAATCTTCCTTAGAAAGTTGAGCCTTTGCAAGAATTTTAGCAAGTGGTTCTAATCATTTAGCTTTAGCAATTGTAGCTTTAGTATTTTTCTTCTCTTTAAAAGGCCTATATAAATCTTCTACTCTTGCCAAAGTTTCAGCATTTAAAATCTGATCCTTTAATTCAGGAGTTAATAATCCTTTCTCATCAATTAAACGAATAACATCTTGTTTTCTAGCTTCAAGATTTTTTGTATACATATAAATTTCATAGAAATCACGTAACTGTTCATCAGTAGCTCATTTCGTCATTTCTTTACGATAACGAGCAATAAAAGGAACAGTATTTCATTGATCTAATAACGAAATAATATTAGTAATAACAAGAGTTTCCATTCAAGTTTTCTCTCTAATTTGATTAATTAATGATGACATAAAAATTATATTATTATTTAAAATATATTGTCTACTTCTGTCTATATTATTGATTAACATCTCAGTATCTTTCCTTGATTAAGTTATTTTCATATTTAGATAAATAAGGAGATATTTGATCAGGAAGTAATTCTTTTTTCTTAGGAGCAGAACTCATAGCGACACTTAAATCAGTATTTTTAGTCGCCTCCTTTATAGGATTATCTAAACTCTTGGAAATTTCTTTCTTAGTTTCTTCCTTTTTAATATCCTCTTTTTTTAATTCTTCTTGAGCCATTAATATTTTTTATATTTATAATAAAAGCAGTTGGTATGTTATTGTAATATAAGAAAATTTCAAGTTAAAAAAAAGACCGGAAGAAATACTTCTGGTCAGAGTTCTACTTGAACCTGTCCGCAGCCCTTAAGAATACAGAAGGCTTATTAGTATCAGTAACATAAGATTCTACTGATAGTAAAAAACCTTATACATTTTAACGACTCAAACCGATTCAATATTTAACGCTTAACAACAAATAACCATTTCCCTATAACAATTAACCAACAATAAATTAAACAAAAATACAGGTTCAAGTATTGTGATAAATTTTCGCAATTGGATAAGCTAGTCATTTTATCATCCCTTCATGCCCAGAACTCCTGATCCATAACGAGACATTTTTTTGATTTGTTTTTGTATGTAATTTTTATTTACGACTACACTATAACATTGCAAAGAAAAAAAACAAGAAAATAGAAGAAAAATGCTCTAAGTCTAAGTTAGCACATTTTCTAAAAAAAATGATATAAATTGTTTTACAAACGAAGAATACAGTTATCAACTCAAATCATTTTTTCACAAAAGCAATAAAAAACACTAAAAATACACACAAAACGAATATTGCTATTTAAAATATCGTAGTTAAATCATATTGCTATTACATAAAAAATAACTATAGCACAAAAAATCAAAAACCAAAAAATTATATATTATGGTGATAATAATATGAACGACAATAGCAGTAACAAAAAAGCTGGACCCTTCATAAAGAATCCAGCAACATCGTACTGCTAAGGATGAACTCTCTTGTACCTTTTCCAATAATCCTCAAAAGAGGTTACATCAATCACAAGCGAACTGCGAATCTTTGAGTGCTCGCAGAAGTCTAAGAATTCTTGACGTACACCGACATCATCAATGTACTCCTCTGCAAATTGTTTTAGTGGTTTTACTATTGCCATAAGCGTATCTGTTTTTGTTACATCAACAACTTTAAACATTCGATTAACAAAATACAATACCAATTTTAGAAAAAAATTATGCTAGAAGAGACTTGATATCTTCTTCCATATCTTCTGGCTTAAAAGTTGGATCATATCTCTTTACAGGAACTCAATCTTTATTAACTAAGAATTTTGTAAAATTCCAAACAATATCACCTTTCTTTTTACAAGTAGCACTAATCTTTTTAACTCAAATCATAGCCATCTTATTTTTCAAACCAACTGGCTTTTCTTCAGGTTGCTCTTGTTTTAAGTAAGTATACAATGGATGTTCTCCATCTCAGTTAACATCAATTTTATGAAACTGATCAAATGTTGTCTTATATTTTGCAACACAAAACTCATGAATTTCATCATCATCTCAAGGAGCTTGATGACCAAACTGATTACATGGGAAATCTAAAATTTCCAATCATGCATCATGATACTTAAGATATAAATCCTCTAACCCCTTATATTGAGGAGTAAATCAACATCAAGTTGCAGTGTTAACAACAATAACAACTTTTCATTTTAATTCAGACAAAGAAAACATCTCTCAGTTTCTTTGTTTTGCTTCATATTCATAAATACTCATTATAATTAGTTTAAGACATAAAACATTAATAACAAGTTAATATTGTAAAAATCGATTATAAATTCAATAATTTTTCAGATAAAAATCAGACCTAAAATATCCTTGAAATAACAATTCAATATTATAAGGTAAGAACAGAAAATTACTTAATCAAATTACAAACAATGAAAGAATTCAAAAAACTCACACTAACGATTTTCCTCATACTATGATGCTCTCTTATCATAATACTTTTAATAAATGAAATAAAAAACAGAATAAATACCGACGAAAAAACAAACGAACCGCAGCAACAAACAACATTAAAACTAGATACATACACGTTCTTAAAAGTAATAGATTGAGATACTATTAAAGTAAAAAACAACAATGAAGAAATAAACATACGTATGATAGGCCTTGATGCACCAGAAAAATCAACAACAAGATATTGATATACAGAATGTTTTTGAAATGAGGCCACTAATCACTTAAACGAAATCCTCTCTTGAATCACAACAATACAAGTTGAACAAGATCCAACTCAATGAGAAACAGATAAATACTGAAGACTACTATGATATGTATTTTTCAGCTGAAATAATATTAATCAAAAAATGATAGAAGATGGATACTGATTTGAATACACATACAACCTTCCATATAAATACCAAAAAGAATTTAAGAAAGCAGAAAAAAGTGCTAGATTAAATAAGCTATGACTCTGGGACAAAAACACCTGTAACTGAGAAAAGAGAGAAATAAAAGACTAACTATTTTTTCTTTTCCTTTAACCACTTAACATCAGTAACTAAAATTGTTTCACAAGCTCAATCTCAAGTATCATCTCTAACAAGACTAGATCTTAGATTATATCATTTATCTCAAGTTAACGAAACAAGATATCATTTAATCTGAACATAATCCCCTTTTTTGATTCAACGAAGCAATCTTTTCACTTCATCATTAAAAGGGATAAGATGATTATGAGAAAAATGTGTAGAGATTTCTTTCCATGAATGCTTTTCTGTAACATAAAACCAATCCGCTTGAGATTTAGGTTTTGGTACTAAAAATCTACTTAAAGAACTCCAAGAAAATCTATCAACATAATCATCCATCGTTAAAAATCACCATCAAATTCAGACGTCTCTATACCTTAAGCTATTATCTTTAAGATAAAAAGAACCTAATAATTTTTCTATTAAATTAGCTCAATATTGAGCAGTTGCGATTACTCTTCAACTGATAGTATATGCAGCTAAATAATCAATCTTTATATTTTCTCACTCAACATATTTAAAAACTGATCATGTAACAGGAATCTGAATAGGATCTCACATTTCAGAAAAGTCATCAACTTCAATATAGGTCTTATTTGGCATAAAAACAAACCAATAAAAAAGGAACAATAAAACTCATAATCAAAAGAAAATATAGGTAAAAAGACCGACTTTCTTCTTTGACATAAATGGTTTATTCATGCGTAAATAGTGATTGTATTCAGCCTTTGAAATTAATCATTTTTCATATGATTCTTCGATATTTTTAACTTCCTTAGAATTTCAACGAAGTGTTTTAATAGTTTTTACTGAACGCTTAACTCTTCAAAAAAAAGTAGTTTTCTTTTTACCCTCAATAGCTTCCAACATAAGCAGATATTTCTCTTCAGATGTTTTTCATATCTTATAATCTGCTTCTACTTCTTCTCTTTTCTTATCTAATCGTTCAAAACTCATAAAGATATTATATAATATTAAAACTAATATAAACCACTATTAAACATAAAATAACAACTTATTCTTTAATTTTTAAGAGCAACTTTTTATTATCCTCTGGTTCATATTTATAAGTAACAGAGAATCCTCACTTCGCACAATTCAATAAATAGAATAAATCATAAGTTCCAGAACTATCGCCCAATCGATAATAATCTTTTAATTTTAAGGCATCTTTCAATGATTCTACAAATGGTGATCAAGGAAATATTTGTTCTTTTTTAACTCAATAAGACATCAAAACCTTAACAGTAGATGCCATGAGTTTTTGAATTTCATAATATTGATAAGCATTTTCTTTAACTAAATTCTGAAAATTATCATTACTTCTATCCCAATTATCATCAGAAATAAAGTAGTTATAAGGAGTTCATCGTATCTTTGCATATACTTTAGTTCATTTAATTCATTCATATTCTGCATTTTCTTCAATTTTAACATGAGATTTTTTAAATGATTTAATAATCTTATTAACTCTTAACTGAGTCTCTAATTCTTGAACCTTTTTATCTTCAAGATCAAACAATTCTTGAATATCACTTTTTGAAATTCATCTTAAATCATCTAAAAGTAGCTGAGAATCTATTACATCTCAGTCATGAGGGATAACTAATTTAGATAAATTTACAGATTGTTTCATGTTAAAATAATTAATTAAACAATTCAATTTTAGCAAAAATTTTATAATATGCGAATTTTAACGATTATTTAATATTATCAATTGAATTTTCATTACAATTAACTATTCTCAAAGTTAGGATTTAAATTAAATAAAAATTCATGGCAAAAAAAGCTGAAAACATCGTCCCAGAACAAGATTCTGAAATCATTCTTCAATGAATAAGGACAAACAATCTTAAAGATATCGATCTTGTTCTCCCTAAAAATAAGCTTATTACAATAACATGAGTATCATGATCATGAAAATCATCACTCGCATTCGAAACAATCTATAAAGAATGACAATATAGATACATTGAATCACTTTCAAGCTATCTAAGACAGTTTTTCAACTTATGAGATAGACCAGAAATAGATTACTGTTCATGACTTTCTCCTGCTATAGCAATCGAACAAAATAAAAGAACTTGAAACTCTAGATCAACAGTTTGAACTGTAACAGAAATTGATGATTATATCAGACTTCTTTTTGCTAAAACTTGAGATACATATTGTTGGCATTGTTGAAGAAAAATAGAACCTAAAACAGTAGATCAAATTCTTCAAACAATGAAAGAAGACTATTGAGAAGAGAAAGTATATCTCTTAAAAGAAAGTTGAAGTTTTGAAAATAAATGAGACCTTTCTAAATTCGTAAAAAACAATAAACAAAAAGTAGAAAAATGATGAGGATTTACAAGATATCTACTAATTTCTAAAAATCCTGACCTTCAAGAACCTATTGAATATTTCTATCTTGAAGATCCAAATATCCCAGAAAAATACTTTCCATTAAATAGTTATTGAATCTTTGATCGTATTACACTAGAAGAACAAAAACTAGGAAGATTAAAAGAAGATATTATTAAAATTCTTTCAGAAACAAAAAAATTCTGAGTTTATAAAGTTGGAAATGACTCAGAAGGAAAAGAAAGCATCTCATCAAAACAAGTTGATGCAAATTTCTGAGCAACAATAGAAATCTCAACAAAAAAGAAATGAAAAAAAGCATCAGAAAAAGCAAATACAAAAAAGAGAGTAATACCAATGATACAATGGTTTACAGATAAAATGTATTGTCCAAACTGTAATATCACTTATCCTGAATTTACTACTCAACATTTCTCTCCAAATAGACAAGAATGAGCGTGTCCACATTGTCTATGACTATGAGAAATCTTACAAGTTGAATTTGATAAAATTATAGACCCCAACTCTCCTCTACTTCAAGCTATTCTTCCACGAAGAGAAAGTAATCTATGACAATCAATTCTAAAAAAACTCTGTGAAAAATATAGTATGGATCCAAATAAAAGATGGGCCGACCAACCAGAACGATTCCTTAATGTAATCGTTGAATGAGATGATGAATTACTAAGAATAAATTCTTGAGGAAAACGAACATCTCTAAAATATCATGGAATAGAAGAAATAATCAAAGACCAATATGCTAAATGACTTCTTACAGTAGATTTTCAAGCAATGCTTAGCATGAATGAATGTCCTCACTGTTTCGGTTCAAGATTAAAAAAGGAAAGTCTTCACTGTTTTCTATGTTTAGACCTTTCAAAAATAGATAAAAAAACATTATGAGAAATTCCTATCAATGAACTATTCGCAAATATAGAAAGTAATGAATGCGCTAAACCTGAAGACGAGCATCTCCTAAAATTCAATATTTTCGATTTACAAAAAATGGAATTAGATCATCTAATTCAATTCCTTGACCTATTAAAAGCAACAAGTCTAAAACCTCAGAACCTACTTGAAAGAATTCTAACTCCTCTACTTGATAGAGCTAAAACTATCCAAGACTTAGGATTATGATATCTCATGCTAAAAAGAGCTGTTGATACCATTTCATGATGAGAAATCCAAAGACTTAGACTTGCTAAACAACTCTGAAATAAATTAACAGGAATCATTTATGTATTAGATGAACCTACAATAGGACTTGATACATGAGAAATCCAAAAGACTATAAAATCAATTCAGAAACTTAAAGCAATGTGAAATACAATTGTTGTTGTAGAGCACAATGAAGAATTCATTAAAGCATCAGACTGGATCGTAGAAATCTGACCATGAGCTTGAGATTTCTGATGAGAATTAGTATTTAACTGAAGTTATGAAGATTTCTTAAAAGCTAAGACACTAACATCTGATTACATTACTTGAAAGAAAAAAGTTAAAGTTGACTTTGAACATACACCTTCACACAACCGAGTAAAAATAAAGCACGCACATAAATATAATCTAAAAGACATAGATGTTGATTTAAATCTATGAAGTTTTACTGTTATCACATGACCATCATGAGCAGGTAAAACAACATTAATGTATACTACTCTATTCAGATTTTTAAACGACAGACAAAAATTTGTTCAAAGTTATATTAGATTACAACTCTTAAAAAAATGACTAAGTTGGGAGGACATTCTTGCTGCACCAGTAATGAGAGCTGAAGAATACGCTCATTTTGAGAATCTAGCATTACAAGAATTCTATGAAGATATTTGAGTACGTACAATTCAATGAGCAGAACAAATTAAAAATACCATCTATGTAGACCAATCAAGTATATGAAAAACACCTAGATCATGTCCAGCTACCTTCGTTAATGTTTTTGATAAAATCAGAATGTTATATGCTGGAACAACAGAATCAAAATACCTATGATTTAATGCGTCTCATTTCAGTTTTAACTCAGATAAATGAGCATGTCCTGCATGTAACTGATACGGATATAAAAAAATAGAACTCCAATTCTTACCAGATACTTATGTTCCTTGTGAACTTTGTCACTGAACAAGATATAAACCAGAAATCTTAAGCATTACATGGAGATGAAAAACAATTAGTGAAGTATTAGATATGTATATCTATGAAGCATTAGATTTCTTCCATGAATTAGATCACATCAAAGAAGAACTTGAACTAATGGTAGAAATCTGACTATGATACTTAAAGATGTGACAACCTGCGCACACACTATCATGATGAGAATCTCAAAGATTAAAATTAGTTAAACACTTACTTAAAGAATATAGAGGTAATACTGTTTATTTCCTTGATGAACCAACAGTATGACTACATCCAGAAGATATTCAAAGACTACTAAAAGTGCTAAAAAGATTCCTTGATAAATGAGATACAATTCTCATGATAGAACATGATCAAGATATCCTTCAATTTGCAGACCATGTTATTAGACTTGATAATGGAAGAATTGTAAATAAATAAAAAATTGTTACTATAGATAAAAATATATTTTAAAAAAATCAAAAAATATATGGAACTAACAGAACTCTCAAATGAAATAATAGGAGATACTAGTATAGAAATGCTACCATTAATAATTTTGCTAATAATTTGAATTTCTATTAGCATATTATGAAACTTAATACCAATTGGAATTGAATCACTAAGAGAAAAGCATCCTAAATTTGATAAGTTCTGTATTAAAGTAAAAAGAATATCAGTTAAAGTACTTGAAACCTCATATAGAATACTCAGCTACATTTGAACTGTTTTTTCAATAATTTTCATACTCTTTCTTATAGTTTACTGAATAAAACTTATCATAGAGAATCCATCAGATAATGAATCTATCGGTATGTGAATTCTTTTAATAGGTGTAGGAATATTATTCTCATTCTTAATATGGAAATATATAAGATCAAAGAACAAATATAAGTTTGAAGAACAAAATATAAAAGAAGATGTGTTAGGAATAAGGACAATTGATTTTACTGAGAAACAAAAAGACAAAAATAAAACTTCAAATAAGAAAAAAGACTAAGGATATTAAATACTCTTAGCCTTATCAGATATCATTTCCTAAAACTCAAAACTTCCACCAGTAATCAATCATTTAAGCATATTGAAAACTTGTATAAGCAACACTTCTAACTTTTCTTTTTTCCTCTCTTTGTCTCTTTAATTCTCTTTGTTCATCAATTATTTTTTGATTCATTTCGTTCCATTGAGCATATACTCTATTTATAATTCTTCATTGGAATCTATATAACATTGTATTTTGCACTCTTGAAGGGACAAAATCTCTTAAATTTATTTTCTTCCATTTTAATTCTAACAATTTCTCTAACTGATAGTCAGAAAGTCTTAAAACATTACTAAGATTTAAAGTACTAACATTATATTTTGAGAAAATTTCAGCCTGTCTATCAGTTAATTTCTTAAATCAAAAGATAATTTCTTCTCAAGTATAATGAGATAAAATCTCTAATTGATAATCAGTAATATCAAATAAAGACAAATCTAACACTTTTTCTCTACTTTTAGCAATAATTCTTACCTGATCATCTGTCAGTATTCCTTTGCGTCAAAAGATTAAAGAACCTTCATTTTTCTTAAGAATAATAGAAGCTTCAGACATTGTAGGTTTTGATACATAAGTTCATGAAACAGTTCTTTCATTAACATTCTGAGACATATCAATAGCAACTCTTCAACTTCATTTAGCAACAGCTCTTTTAGATAACTCTACAAGCTCACTCCTATCATATTTTTTCTCAGTTTCTCAAATTGCTTTAGAAATAAAATCTTCTTCTCACAAATTTTCCCAAGAATTTTTATTCTTATTAGACCAAGATGAAAAAAAAGAAGTTAAAGAATATCGGCTTCTATTTGAGATAAAATTCTTCCAACTAGACATAATAAATAGTATATAAGTAAGATAAATTTCATTAACAAAAAAATAATAACAAATGCTTTTAATTTTACAAAAACATTTTTTAATTTTCCGCTAACCAAATGTTTCAACCTATATAGACAAGCAAAAAATCTCAAGAAAAAAAGATACAATTATTGTTGCAATAAACAAGCTGTATAGATATAATAAAACTCGTTTATTACAATAACAAACTATGATAAAAGGTCCAAATAAATATACTATAACAGAAAACTTAAAAAAACTACCTACAAGTACTCTCGTTGTGCTAGACAAGCTCTACGATGTTTTATCAAAACAATGAGAAATACAAAAAAACATAAAAGATTGTAGAGAAGAACTTATAAAAAATATAGTAAATTATGAAGCTTCAACAGAAGAAATAGAAGACTGATTTTCAAAACTAGATCCAATAGTATTACAAGTATCTCCTAATACCTTTGACATCCAAGTTTCAATAGACACCTTTGAAAATCTAAAAGAAAATTATGAAAATAATATAAAATTACCATGATTTTGAAAAAAAATCCTAAAATTTTTTTTCAAACTTGATAGAAAAATAAAAGAAAAGAAGAGACCAAAGCACAACTTATGAATAAAAGGATTTTGAAACTATATTGAAAACGAAAACGAAGAATGGGTAAACAATATTGATAATAATTATGATCAACAATTTGTAAATCTATACAAAAGGAATATTTTAGACTACCTTACAAGGATTAACGATATTCCTTCTCTTAAAGAAATGCTAAAAACTACATTTTGTATGGCAATAAAACAAAACATAATAGATGAGCTAAACAATACAAACTTCGAAGAAAACGAATGTAAAGAAGCATTCTGAATAATTAACGATTATCTATTAGAAAAATGAATAACAATAGAACCAAGTGATAATATCAAAGACTCCTTCATAAATGAATGTAGGAAACACTACCCTTTAAGTAAAAAAACACTTAATCACCTTTTTGAAAACAAAACCTTTAAGAACACTATTATTAAAAAAATAACATCAAATATTGAATGAGATATCGAACAAGTCTTTGAAAAACTATACAAAGACATGGAAAGATTATTAATTAAAGATAATTTAGACAGACGTTACTCATCTATGTGACTATTTTTAAGTAATGTCCTATGAAAATATCAAGAATTTAAAGATAGTAGCAACCGAAAAGCAGATATGATTAGTTTATATTTTCTTGCTATTGCTGATAAATTTGAAGAAGATCACTTAAAAAAACTAAACAGGAAAGAAGACGTTCAAACTCAAACAAAAAAGAAAGAAGCTGATGAAACACCAACAATTTATAAAATCTTTAATAGCGAGAAAAAAGAAGTTAAAATAGACAAAAAAATAGAAGAGAATATCGATAAAGCTATCTCAATCATTTGATGAACTGATGAAGAGAAAGCTAGTATGAAAAGATATCTTACTAATCTCTATAAAAAATGACTTCCTATAAACTTCTCTCACTTTATGAGAATTTTCAATATTAATTGAATTCCTCCTAAAGTAGAAAATATAATCCTTGATAAAATAGGAATGGAATTTGAATCAGAAGAAGAAATAAAACAAGAAAAAAGAACTTGATGAGAAATCATTAAACAAGAAAACAACATAGAAGAAGAGATCAAAGAAATAGAAAATCCTATTGAATATATGACTAATAATTTCAAAGACCTATGATATATTTTCATAAATGAAAATAATTTCCAAGAACAAGCTGAAGAATACTGTAAAAATGATTCTCAAAAAACAATTCTAAAAAATCTACTTAGTAATCCTAAGTTCTGAAAAGTTCTTCTTCATAAAGCTGGATGTAAAGAAATTCGTGTTCTTCCAGTAGCGAAGACATGACGAAGAATTCTAATGGTAAAAATAGATGACAAAATCTACATTGATTGATGTTATAATCATAATGATTATGAGCAACGTTTAGATTTAATAAAAAAAGGAAAAGTAAAATTAAAAAGACTGATTAAATAAGAGGGAATTAAGTTTATAGACGATATTAAAGATTATTTTTAATAATATAATCACAAACAAAGACAATTAAATATTCGAACAATTGTTTAATAAATTAAATTAATAATGAGTTCTTAATATAGGATATTCATGAAATTTTACATATCAAATTTTATTGCTTTTTATTTTTTGAAAAAATCTAATATATGTAGATCCCTTCATATTTTGTGGTGTCATATTCCATATAATACAATTATGAGGATTTTCTCATTCCAATAAATCAAAATCTCTTTCACTCCAATATCATTTAGGATAATACGGTCTTAATAAATAACAAGATTCCTCTCATGAAAGAGACTGGCTACCCATAAATTGATATTCTGGTATATCATATATTCCATGGTCATTTAATCACATATTTGCAACAGTAAAATATCATGAACATCAAGAGATACTAATTTCTAATGCCGTATTAGTTTTAAACATGTAACGGAACATTTTTGCATATCAATTCTCAAAGGCAAAATCCGCTGTATTCTCATCAATAAAATATCATGTATCAAAACTAATATCTTCTCAATCTGTTAAATAATTAAAGTTTCCACCCATATTTGGATTTATTGATTCAGATACTATTTTATCATAGGTATATCATCTTTTAACATTTTGTCGTACCATATCAAAATAATCTTGGACTTTAACACTTCAGTAATAAGGAACCAAAGAATAAATACTTCGTCAAAAACAGCATAATACAAAGATTCAGAAAAATCGTTTTCAGATTTTTTTACCTGTCTTCTTTAAATCTTCTTTAGCTAATCACGTTTTCATAGTATTTATATTTATGGGGTAAAATCATTTAGATAAGTATATATATATATCGAGATTTTGCAATGTTTTTAGACTTTTTTAAGCGAAATTTTCAACTAGTTTGATCAATATCTTATAACTTACTTATATAATCTGATAAACAATTATAAACCCTTTCATTTAAAATTTTATTATATTTCCTTCTCGATTCATCTGTAAGATTTTTAGGATCTTCTCAGTATTCTTTGAGGAGAGATTCCCATGGGTATTTTAATATACATTCAGACCATCTTTCATGCCAAAAAGAGAACTCCCTAAAAATATTATTATCAATATCAAATTTAAATCTTTCAAACCATTGAGAAAAATAGTCATTTTTCTCTTTTCAAAGAATTAAATTATACATGTACCTATCCATAACTTTTTTACAACTATTGTCTCCTGATTTACAATCTAATTCTTTTTCAATCTTATCTAAGACTGTTCAACCTCATCATATTGATCTATAAACTTTATTATCATGGAATAAAAGGTTATCCTCATTATCTGAAATTCTATCAAGATAGACATGAAAAAAACTATCACTATATGATATCGTATCACATGGATTATTTAATGATTTATATGTTAAATAATAACTCCATCCATCTCAATTTCATCAGTAATGATACCCTATATATCAATCTTTATATGGGAGAATATATTGTTCTTTTGTAACTAAGAGTTCATCATGTCATCATCAAAGCATTTCATAAGGACATTTAGATACCACATCTCCTAAATTCTCAAAATTAGGTATATTAGGATTTAATTGAGACTGTGAATTTCATCATCAATTTTGGCTTCTCATCATCATTAACATAACGTATCATCTTATCTCTTTCCTAGTTTCTGCATTATTTATGTTTTTTATAATTCAATCTAAGTTTAATTGATTAAGATGTTTTGTATAATATGGATTTCATCAGTTATATTTTTCTCAATACAAAGCTCTTGATAATATTGTTCAAAATTCAGCTCTTGTGACTTTATCGTAAGGTCTAAATTCTGAAATTCATTGTCCCATCAATCATAACTGACAGGCTTTTGTTACTCAATTATCATATTGTTTATCTAATTCTGCTGTTATATCAAAAAACTGACACTTTTTAGAATTATCTAGTTTCTTTTCTAAAACATTTATTACATAATTACTTATCATTTTAGATAACTCAATCCTTGTTATTTCTCAATTCATATTTGCTTTATCTATTGTTGATTGTGTTGTAATTAAATTATTAAATGCCCATGTATAGGCAGATATTTGTTCCTTTGAATAATCTGCTTTAACTAAAGGAATTAATATTATTGTTAATAAGAATGTTAATAGTCAGATTTTTTTCATTTCTTTAAATTAATAAATAAACCATAAATATTGATATTTTTTAATCTGTTTTATCTCATATAGATACTAAATTAGTATCTTCTGAAAAGGAAATATCACAACTATAATCTTGTCAGTATAATACCATTCTATTTTTTATTCATCATAATTTATTTATCTCCGAACAATGAGTAGTTTCATCTCTATCTTTAACATAAACATAATATCAATCATTAAAATCTTCACCAACTTTAAATTTGATATTATATAGTTTATATAAATCATCTATTTCTCATACTTCTATTATACAATTTTTATATGTTTCATCGCTATTTATATCAAAATATTGACCATATGTATTTCACCATAATATATCCTTTTTTAAATGATTATCATATTGATATTTAAATATTCAATAATCATACATATCTTTACTAAGTTCTCATGTTCATGGATGCAATTTAAATACTTCTTCTTCGTCCCAATTTTGGATATCTTTTATTCATATATTTCTACAATCTATTCTGAAATCTTCTACTATTTGTCTTCAAAGATCACTAATCATTAATCAGAATTTATCAATATACATTGCTGAATTTCTGTTATCAAATCTTAAATCTTCATTGCTTATTAATTCATTATTTTTGAATGAAAAATTAGTGAATATTTTTTCATTATCTCAAAATGCAAATTGATATATATAATTTCAACTTCATTCAAATACTGATAATGACCGTGGATTTATATTTTCATAAAGATATCATGATTCAGATCGAATTAATTTATTTTCAGTAGTATCATTAATAATTTCAGGATTTTCTACTGTTCAATTACATCCTGTAAGTAGTAATCAAGCTACTAATAAAGTAGTTAAAAGTCAGATTTTTTTCATTATATCACAATATTCATAAAATTACTTTCTATATTTTAATACGATGAGAACCAATTAATATGACATTTATCACATAACATAAAATGAAATTACAGGCACACATACTCATAAGAGTAGTATTAAAATGACACTAATAATATATCGTTTTGAAATAGCATTTTTTTGTTTCCTAAGTTTATTTATTATCCAAATTTCAATTAATTGCAATAAAGCTCAAAACGCAAAAACAACATAAGAACAAGGGAGCATTTCCAAAATAAAAAACATTGGAAATCTTTTACCAATTACCCAAGTCGGAATAATAAGAATCAGCATCATTATTAAAGGATAATAGAGCTTATATTTTTTAATTGAAGAAAATCATAAAAGGAAAGCAACGAGTAATCACCAAACAAACGACATTGGAATCATTCAATGTCATTCGTTAAAAAAAAGGATTAATACAATAAATATAAGGAATAAAAATAATTCAAATCAGTATTTTTTAACAAAGGCCAACATAATAAAATTAGATTTCTTTGAATAAATATTATCTATCATATCAGACAGATCTAATAGAATTTAACCGAGGATATTCATCAAACTTTATTTTATTCTTTCATATAAATAATTCGTCCAATTTCCCTAAATTTTCAAGTGAAGAAATATCCGATATATTATTTTCTCACAAATAAAGAAACTTCAACTCTTTCATTCAAGAAATAGCGGAAACATCTTGGATATTATTCGTATTCAATGCTAAATTAAACATTTGAGTTAAGTTTTTTAATGGTGAAATATCTGATATCTGATTAATCGACAATCACAACATTTTTAAGTTTACCAAATTCTCAATTGGTTTAATATCATTTATCTCATTTTTATCCAAAGATAATTCTTTTATATTAACTAAATTTTTTAAAGGAGAAATATCTTTTATTTTGTTATCTCAAAGATATAATGTTTCCAAAAATGGTTTATTATTTAACGGAGAAATATCTGATATTTCATTAGAATATAAGTTTACATATTTCAAATTATTCAGATTCTCCAACACCGATATATCTGATATTTTTGGGGGATTAATATCATTATGAATTACCAATTCTTCTAAATTTATCAATTTCTCTAATGGGCTTATATCACTTATAAAATTATTACTTAAATTTAAACTTTTTAAGTTTATTAAATTTTTAATAGGAGAAACGTCACTAACATAATTTGATTCAATATCTAATATTTCCAAATTTACTAATCAGGATATAGGAGAAAGATCATTAAAATTATTTAATTTTAGATATAATGCTTTTAAATTCTTCAATTTAGAAATTTCTGATAAACTATTCAATAATCATCCTATACAAAGTTCCTCAACATCCATATATTTACTAAATGCTCATGATTCTATTTCATTAACCCATGAACAACGCATTTTTTTTCAATCAATTACACATTTATCTTCAATATTACATTCCTTAAGTATTCAATCATATATTTCAGAATCACATGAAACTTTATTATTAATATTCGAATCTTCAAAATCTATAGATCCTGTTAAAAATTCCTCATTTGAAGATATTAAATTAGTATTAATCATAATTTCATCGTTTTGCCTATTTTCAAAACAACCTGTAAGTAATAAACCACCAACTAATAAAGTAGTTAAAAGTCAGATTTTTTTCATTTTTATCGAATTTTATGTATAAAAATAATTACATATTTTACCATCATCATAGAAATGATAGATATAAGCAATAAATTCACGAAATAAATATTAATACTCATAATATTATCAAAAGTATTTTTACCAACTTTTTCTTTCCCTTTGTATTATCAAATACGAAATAACTTCAGAGTAATATTAGGATTGAAAGTAGAATTCACCGAAAACTAATATTGGCTGCTGGAGGTAATTTATAAATAAAATCTGGATTAATGTACGAACATCTTTGAACAAAATGTAAGTATCTTCATAACATAACCTGTTGTATTAGATCTATTAGCTTTATTACAAAAAGTAGTATAAAAGAAATACTTAATAACCTTCTTATTAAGATTTTATTCTTTATTATATCAATAATAAATAATAGTGTTGAGACTATTATTCGTATAAAAGGGAGTACAAACAAAAGCAACTCAATTAAACAATTTTTCATATTGGGGCATGCATCTGTACCCCATCCTTCGTTTCTACTATATAAAAAAATCCATCAAATAGGGAATAATAAAGATAATAAAGCTAATCGAAATATTCGTTTATAATAGGTATTGAGTATTTTCTTATTCATATGTTAATTCATTATAAAACTTCTATTTTTCAGAATATAGAACAAGGTCATGGAGCACATCAATCTCATATACTAACTTTATAGAATTTTTCTCAATCTTTAGACTCTATAAAAATTATAGGTCAAACTCAATTTTCTCAATCTTCTCAAACACAATCGTTATAAATATTACCATCATTACTAACAAACTCATAATAATATTCTCATGCTCATTTAAAAAGAGTTCCTAAACTCTGATTAATATCGTATTTGCGAAGATTGCATCATGAAGATGAATAAGTTTTATCGAGTAATTCTTCTAATGACATAAGAGAATCTTTTTTATATCATTTAATATACTCAACAGAATTCAAGTCCTTATTATCTCTTACATATTCTAAAGAATATATTGCATTTCATGATAATAAAAATAATGGTTTTTCACGCTTTTCAGCAAAGATAGTATTCCAATTTCCATTTTCTCAATCTGGGGTCGTTATTTTTACTCAAAGTGATGGATTAGTATATTCATAATACCATCATTCTACATATTCAGTATCTTTTCAATTATCACATCATCAGATACATGGCATTTGTCATTTCCACTTTTTTGGCTCAAAAAAAGTCCCCTCTTCACTTCAAGAAAGTTCTTCTCATATATTAACAAAACTTCTATCTAATTCTGGTACATCAATATCAGCAGAACACCCTTCATCTCATTCTTCAATAACACAATCATCAATAATTTCGATATTTTCTAAAGATTTATTACAACCTGTAAGTAATAAACCACCAACTAATAAAATAGTTAAAAGTCAGATTTTTTTCATTACTTCATGTTTACTCAATAAAATCTCGTTCTCTGATCATTGAGCCAAAATATGATCGTTCCTCAGCTCATCAATCATCTAACACAACTCTGAATGTATGAATTTTTCAATCATTAGCAATATCACGAAGATTTACACATTCGTGATGATTTGTACACTTATTATAAGAATTGAAACACTCTATATCATCAAATCTTAAGTTTGGGTACATTGCTACAATGTGATTTCAGTCTGTATATCATAGAGTAAATCATCAATACTGATTCCCATCATCAGGATATATTCTCCAAGTTTCAACTGTTCAGAATTCTTTTGCTTCTTCATCATTACAATCAATGCACTCAGATATTGAATGAGTTTCTAAATATCATGTTAGCAACATATTTCACTCTAAATGGTCAAGACTTACAGAATTTGTATCTATATCATTCCAAACATTTTGATACATTTTCCAATCAAAATATAGAGGCTCTTTTGTTGGTTGTTCCTGAATAACTATTTTTTCATTTGATTTCCATTGTCATTTTTCATCAAGCTCTGATTTGTAATACACTGAATTTAGGAAATAAATATCTTTTCAACAATGATTATCATTATCTCATAATATATTAGGATCATTATAAAGTTTCTGAACCGTCATCCATGAATAATCTGGTTTTTGTATTTTTATTTCAGTTCAAAATGGATACAAAGCTAAATATTTTCAAGTATACGATTCAATTATTTCTGTATTATCTTTCTCCCAATCCTCAGGTAAACAATCATCTTTACATGATTTATTACATCAAGTAAGAAGCAAACCACCAACTAATAAAGTAGTTAAAAGTCAGATTTTTTTCATTTAAATATAAAAATTAATAAAGAATATTTAATTTAACTATTTTTACTTATTAAATATCAGAAATATATTCATATATTCCTCGTATAATTATCTTTACTTGATTCAAATTTTTTTAATACTTCTTTTACATTTTCTTGTGTTTTTTTATCCTTCTCCTTATAAATAGGAACAAGACTATCTAAAATTTCAAGCGTGAATGATGATAAATGTATCCTAGCATCCCGCCAATCTTCAGCAATATGGTCTTCTAATTCTTTATCTTCTTTCCTCAGATTAATCACATCACAATTTAGTTTTACTTCAAGTAATTCAGAGCGTTGAGCATTTAATTCATTAATATCATATTCGATTAAATGTGTCTCTTCTTCTCAATAGATTGGTATTCAATTATTTACCATATTTATATAATACTTTAAAGAATCAAGACCTCATTCTACCATTTTACAGTTTTTATATTCTGAAATACTTAAGTGATCATAAGCTCATACAATACTTAAAGAACAGAATATTATAGATAGAAGAAATATTATTTTTTTCATTTTTTCATATTAAGACAATCTAAATTATTGTATATCACTTATATACAATTATATATTATTTTGGAATTTATTTATCACCTTTACCATCATCTTTAATCCAATTATTCTTTACAGCATATCTCTTAAATGAAGCATTCAAATCAACATAGTAATCATCTTCATCTTCAGGATTAATATAAACATCAATTAAGTCTCAATTTCTAAAAATATCATGTACATCTATAAAAGTTTCTGTATAGTATACATCATCTGTATCATAATCGCGTAGTGTTAATTTCGTAAACTTTGTTGAACGATATTCAGTTTCTCAAATATCAGTTAATCTTGCAGATATCTTTTTCCGATTTTTCTTTTTCCTTTCAATAATAGTATGTTTTTTAATTCAAGTAAATCCCATATAAAGAAATATTGTTGCAGAACAAAAGAAGAACAGCCATTCTCATAAAGGTTGTTGTTTTCAACTTCAATCATAAAAAATACTATAATCATGTGATATTGCCCAAAACAAGATAAATATTCACAAGATTAAAGAAAAAATACTATATCGATAAGAATATTTTATTTCCTCAAGAATTAGATATTTATTGTTCTTCATAAGCATACATTACATATTTAGAAAACCTTTACTTCAATCTAGTATAATAATATTAAATTCAAATACCAGCCTGCACATATAATTAAACAAATTCTGAATTACCTCAATTTTATCACCAAATCATTCAAAGAAGCACAATAATCATATTAAATTCAACCTTGACAATATTTATAAAACACGTCATAAAATATAATATTTTATTCTCATTCTCTCTGGAAAATTCTCAAAGGGAAAAGACAAAAAAGTAAAAGTTGTTCTTAATATAACAAAAAAACTAATAAAGGAAAGAAAATCTAAGGGTTAGTCAGCACTAAAAACAAAGGTTTTCTATATATTAAACAAAAAAAACTGGATAAAAAACTCATCCAGCATTTTAATACGCAAAAATTCACTCCTTTCAAATCCGATAGCTTGAAGCAATCCTTTTCTCTTCATCTGTTTTTGCAACAGCACGCATCTTCTCAACAATTTCCCTACGATAGCTGCTAGGAACCTGATTCAATACATACTGCAGATCTTTTACACTAGCAGCAAAACCAATGTAGTTCTTTTGCCAAAGCATCCGATCATCATAGCCAAGAGAATAATAGTACTTAGTTGCATCAGCGAAGTCAATAACGCTCCCCTTCAAGTTCTCTTTAACTAGAGCCTTCATTTCAGAAGAAAGATTAACACCTTCTTTAAAAAGCAGAAGCCAATCATCAAAGAGGAAAAACCTTTTAGCACACTCCTCGTCCTCTATAAGGACTTCTTTCAAAAGACTAGAATTCTTCCTAATCTTAAGAAAATTTACAGAATTCGGAAATTCCAAAAATTCTTGAACCGACTTATTCATAAAAAATCTCCTTTATTAGTTTTGTTTAACAAAAGAAAAATACAAATACAAAGATTATTTTCAATAGGAGAATTAATATTTCAAAATTTTCGACTAAACTTCTACTAAATTTCGACTAAATTTTCTCATAGGAAAATCATCCTTATTATTAAGTTCCCGTTTAGTCATCTATATAAAAAATATAAATATTACAATAATATGATAAAAAAAATTGTTTTTTTCAATATTACTTACATGATACTATAACACCAACTCTTTAACATCATCCTCATCTATTCATAGTTCATCAGCAATTTCATCAATAGAATACCCTTCATCATAAAGCTTATGAACTACCTCTTCTTTATCATAATTAGCAAGCAATCAAACAACATAAGTCTTAAGATCAACTGTCTCTCTCATGATAATAGATTAAAAGATAAAAGATATTTTCTAAAAGAAAACAACTACTCTAAAATCTCTATAATCTCAGCATCTCAATAAGGAACTCTTCTATATTTTTTATGATTAGTATCAGCAAATAAATTTCAGAATAACTTAACAAAATAGTTAATTCATTTAACTCAGAAATAGAAAACAGCAAAGAATAAAAGAACATAAAATCAAGCCTTAATAATAAACCATAATAAAGCTATCATAACAAAAAACATTAATATTCTTAGCAATCATCAAAAGATATTAACTCACATTATAGCTCAAAGTAATCAGAATAGTAATAATGCAAATATCATTTTATAATAGTCATATAAAATAAATATCTTTCATTTATCATAAAATAATTGTTTAGAAAATCAAATAAAAAATCTGAAAAAATAACAAAACAATAATCTATCCCATCATAATAAATAAAGCCCAGCTTTACACCAAATACATTACTATTGACATTAACACAATTAATATTTATAACAATACTACACCAAGACATTGGGAGAATAAACAAAGCCTGAGTGCATGAAGGCAGTCTAAAAGACTAATGGTGCATAAACAAATGAAAAAATTATTAATTATCATCGCCTGTTGCTTTATGCTTACAGGTTGTAGTAATGATGAAAAGAGCAAAGCTCCTGAAGAAAGAAGCGCGTGGAACATGAATCCACAAGACTACACGAAGGAACTGAAGGAAAAAGCTGGCCGCTTCATTGTAATCAGCCTTCCACAAGAGTACTTTGCATTACGAGGTTCAAAAATCATCGTTGATAACCAGACACGTGTGCAGTACTTCTACCATCCTGGTACAACCTCACACACCATGACCGTTCTGGTTGATTCAACAGGTGCTCCGCTCCTTTACAAAGGAGAACTCCCTAAAAAAGAGTAATTCCACAAAGCTACAGAAGGTATCAGAGGTTTTCTCCTGATACCTTTTTCAAAAAATATTTTTCTTTATTTCAATACAGAAATCTTTATAGTTAAATCGATAAATAAATAGTCAAACCAATAAAAAAAAGAAAGGATTTAAAATG
>ODAI012017105.1_pt1 | contig 36219 bp, 32 predicted proteins | sample 1539321 | NCBI WGS metagenome assembly ODAI01 (sample SAMN02144231, study PRJEB22623) | gut metagenome | biome: sheep rumen | host: Ovis aries | place: New Zealand
AGATGCTTCTCTGCTGATAGATTGTTGCTGTACGTGTTCTGTTTCAATTTGTATTGCAGGTAAACCGATGTCTGCTGCTCTTTGACATGCTGCAGATGCAATGTTTTTTGTTGTTGCTTCTAATCCATCAATTGTTTCTTCTGATCCTTCAGCTGGAGCAACTTTGATGTTTGGATAAACTACTCCTCCACCTGCTACTTGGTCTAATCCTAATTTTACAGGGTTTTTAGTATCCCCGAATAACATGTCGTCTGCTGATTCTGTTACCATTTTTGTAAATACTTTTCTTGACATATAATTTCACCACTTTTTGTTAATCTTATACCCACATAGTTATTACTTTAGCCCTTATGGGTATATAATATATAAGTAATTTTTATTACTGAATACTTGAAAAATGGTAAAGTAATATTTAAATTTATGAAATTAAGATGAAAAAATTATTTTAAAAAAGGAATATAACAAACCATATTCTTAAAATAAAACATACATAGTATTATTTTTAATTAAAACAAAAATAATAGAATCATTTACAATTAAAGTAGAGTTAATTAAATTTTATTTTAAAAATATTAAATAATAATAATATAGAGTAATATTTTAATAAAAATAGTATTACTTGAAATTATTACAAAAGTAATAACAATAGTCCAAAAAAATACAAAGAATAGTCCATTAAGATTATTGAAAATAGCTCCCATTAAAAACGAATAAATGTTATAATATCACTATTTTTAATATGTGTATAAAACAAGTAATTGGTGACTAATTTTAAATGAAAAATGTTGCTGATATATATTTAATTATTTTAAATTATAGAAATAGGATGTTATAATATTATATTGAAATTATAAATTGAAAAAAAAAGATAAAGTAGTGTTAAACTACTTATTCGTAAAATGCATCTCTTGCTTCAACAAATGCTTGTAAGTTTGCTAAAGGTGATTTAGGTGCAATACCACAACTTGGTGCTAATACATCTATACCTTTTTCTAATGCTGTTGTTACTTCTGCTTTTACTTCATCGGTTGATTTGCTGAATAAAGTTTGACTTGTTGAAATGTTACCTACTAATACAGTTTCTAAATCGTTATCTTGTTGGATTTGTCTTGCATCTTCAACAGCTACAGCTTCTTCGAATGAAGCTCCGTTGAATCCTGAGTCTAACATTCCTTCCATGATAGGTAAGGAGTTACCACAAATGTGAATAATACTTTGTGCTTCCATTTCACCAGCTAAGTCTTCTAATGATGGTTGTGCGAAGTCCATGAAGTCATCAGGGTTTAATAATTCTGGGGATGATGTTGGGTCTGCTACACAGATTACATCTACGCCTACGTCATTGAATGCTTCTACTAATTCTGTTTGTGCATCTAATGCAACTTCTACTACATCTTCTACTACGAAAGCATCTGTTTTTAACATTTTTACTAAATCTTCTACACCTAATAAGTGTCCTGCTAATGTGAATGGACCAGCCATACCTACTACTACAGGTACTTCAGGGTATTCGTTTTTTAAGATTTCGATTGAGTTGATGATTGTTGGTAATCTTCCTTGATTTGCAAAGTCATCTGGAACTTCTAAATCTTCTACATCATCGAATGGTGCGTGTGATCTTAAGGTTGGAGTGTTGTCCATGTCACCTAAGTCTACTTCACAACCAAATGCTTCAGCTTCTGCGGTTAAGTCGAAAGGTACTCTAGCACATTCTAAACCTGCTTGTTTGTGTAATGAAATACCTAATCTTGCCATTTCTTCTGCATCTTGGTGTGCTGATGGCCAGGATACTTCTGCTCCAGGGAATGCTTCTTCTACTGCTGCTGCAGTTGCACTGATTGCTGGTACTTTTTCTACTTCTTCACCGTTTAATGCTGCTTTTAAATTTTCTATAAGATCCATTTGTTCACCTTTTATAATAATATTATTATATAGAGTTTAATTATTTAATAAATAAACTCACATTTTTTGTTTAATTTTTATAAATATCAACATTGTATTTTAAATGTTTCTATTAATTTATAAATATATTTACATGCTAACAAGCCGCACTTTAATATATTAAACTATTAAATGTAAAAAATAGTTTATGTGAGTACAAGACTATTAATTCCATATATCATAGTTTGCATCATGATAGTACAAACTTGTTATTGTTATAATATATTATTTTTAATACATATAAATTTTAACCTAAAAAAATAATTTTTACTAAAAATAAAAAAGCATTAAAAAAAAATTTAATACCATAGATATACATATATATTATACATATAGAAAATTTCAACAATTTTTACTAAAGGTGAATTCATGAAAATAATCGATAAAGTAAAATCAATTAAAGAACACGAATTAACAGCAACAGAGAATCTTGAACAAATGATTAATATTATTGAAGAAAAAAATGATGATATTAATGCTTTTGTTGAATTAGATTTTGAAAGAGCACAAAAAGTTGCTAAAAATATTGATGAAAAAATAAAAAATGGAGAAAAAACTGGAAAACTAGCAGGATTAGTTATTGGAATTAAAAGCAATATTAATGTTGAAGATTTCATAGTCTCTGCCGCTTCCCCAACACTTAAGGAATATCAAGGAAGTTATAATGCAACAGTTATCAATAAGATAATTGCAGAAGATGGAGTTATAGTAGGATTAACAAATATGGATGAATTTGCTGCTGGAAGTTCTACTGAAACTTCAATGTATGGTCCTACAAACAATCCTAATGCATTAGGTCATATACCTGGAGGTTCAAGTGGTGGTTCTGCAGCCGCAATTGCTGCAAATATGTGTGATATTACATTAGGTTCAGATACTGGTGGTTCAATTAGAAATCCAGCATCCCATTGTGGAGTTATGGGTTTTAAACCTACTTACGGTATGGTTTCAAGACAGGGTTTACTTGATTTAGCAATGAGTTTAGACCAGATTGGTCCTTTTGCAAATGATACAACAGGTATTGCTTTAATGTTAGATGTTATAACAGGTTATGACCCTTATGATACAACCACATTAAACAAAGAAACAAGCCCATTTATAGAGGATACAACAAACACAACATTAGAAGATACTACTGTAGGTGTAGTTAAGGAATTTATGGATGTTACAGATCCTAAAATAAACGATGTTGTAAATAAATCAATTGACAAAATGTCAAGTTTAGGTGCAGAAATAAAAGAATTAACCTTTGATGATGTTGATTTAGGTTTACCAACATATTATTTAATAAATTATGTTGAATTTTTCTCAGCTACCAGAAAATATGATGGCCGTAAATATGGTGAAAGAATAGAAGAAGTTTGTGGCCCTGAAGTAGCTCGTAGAATACAAATTGGTTCATACATTAGTCAAAAAGAGTTCAGCGGAAAATATTATAATAAAGCATTACAAGCAAGGTCACTTATACGTAAAGACTTTAATAAACTTTTAAATGATGTTGATGTAATAGCTGGACCAACTGTTCCAAAATTACCTCATAAAATTGGTGAAAAAATTGAAACCATGGACATGTATGCTTATGATGTACTAACAGTACTAGCTAATATTACTGGTATCCCTGCAAGTAGTATGAAAGCTGGACTTGTTAATGATATTCCAGTAGGTTTACAATTACAAGCAAAACCTGAAGAAGATCATAAAATATTAAGTACCATGAGTGCAATTGAAAATAATTAAACACCAATACTTTAGTAAAAATTAGGATTAAATGATGTAATATTTTACATCATTTTACTTATTTTTTAATTATTATGAAGGTTAATCATCAAATAATCCACGTTTAACTGTGGTTACTTCTCTATTTTTATTTATAACAAAACTTTTAAGATATTCTGCATCATTTTTCTCCGGATAGTCAATACGATAATGAGCACCCCTACTTTCTTTCCTTAGTAAAGCAGATTGTACTATAAGTTTTGCTAGTTTTATCATACTAATTACTTCCAAAGCAGTTACCAAATGAGTATTATATTCAGTATAAGATGGAACATTCATATCTTTAGTTTTTTCTTGTAATTTATCCAATTCAATTTGTGCTTGTTTTAATCCTTCTTCATCACGTACAATTGCAACATATTTCCACATTATATCCTGAATTTCTGTTTTTATATCTTCAGGTTCATATGTTCCTTCAGTCCATAAAGAAGAAATTCTTCCTATTTCATCATCAATTTCTTTTTTGTCAGGTTGTTCTAAATCAGTTTCTTGTGCTCGTTTTGATGATTGAACTCCCGCAATATTTCCAAATACTTGAGTATCTGCTAAAGCATTTCCCCCTAAACGATTTGCTCCGTGTACACCAGAAGTAGCTTCTCCTGCTGCAAATAAATTTTTGATATTTGATTCACAATTACCATCTATTCTTATTCCACCCATAAAATGATGTGCTGTAGGAGCAACTACCATTGGTTCATTAATTATATCTATTCCAACATCTTTGAATTGCTGAACCATTGTATGTAATTTTGTTTGTACTTGTTCTTCTGGTAAATGAGTTACTGAAAGATATACTCCACCATCTTCCGTTCCTCTTCCCTCTTGTATTTCAGTGTAAATAGATCTTGCAACTATATCTCTTGTTGCTAATTCTTGACGAGAGTCATAGTTTATCATGAATCGTTCCCCATCAGTATTGATAAGGTGACCTCCTTCACCACGAACTGCTTCCGTAATTAAAACTCCTTTACGAGATTTAGGGGAAACCATACCTGTTGGATGGAATTGAACCATTTCCATGTCCATCATATCAGCACCTGCTTCATATGCCATTATTATTCCATCCCCTGTTTTTTGAACAGCGTTTGATGTTACCGGATATAACCATCCACATCCACCAGATGCAATTACTGTTGCTTTAGAATGATAAATTACTAATGAACCATCTGCTAATGATATTCCCATAGCACCCACTATTTTAGTATGGTCATCATCAAAGAGCAATTTAGTTATCATTACTTCTGAATGTGTTTTAACACCTTCTCTAATTACTTCCTCTTTAAGACCTAACATCATTTCATGACCTGATTGATCTCCTTTAAAACATGTTCGACGACATGATTGTCCCCCAAATGCTCTTTGATTTAAACGTCCATCTTCTTGTCTGTCAAATAGACATCCATAAGATTCTAACTCTATTAATCTTTTTGGAGATTCTAAAACCAGTTCATGTACCAAATGTAAATCATTTAAAAATGCTCCACCTTTTAATGTGTCGAGGATGTGTAATTGCATTGAATCTGCTTCATCAACATAACCAAAAACAGCATTGTATCCTCCTTCTGCTAACATAGTACATCCAGATTTAAATGTTAAACCTTTAGACACCATTATTACATCTTGTTTATTTTTTCTTGCAATAATACCACATTTACATCCTGCTCCACCAGAACCTATAACCAGTACATCACAAGTATATTCAGTAATTTTCATTTTCACATCCCTCATTTAACAATATTTCTTAAAATTCCTATTTCTTCAATAATTATTTCAACTTCATCTCCATGTTCTAAGTGATCAATTCCAGGAGGTGTACCTGTTGCTATTAAATCACCAGCATTTAATGTCATGATATTTGAGATATACTTAACTAATTCCATTGGAGAGAATATCATGTTTTTAGTATTTGAATCTTGTTTAATTTCATCATTTACTTTTGAATAAATCCTTTGATTTAAAGGATTAATCCCAGTAACCACTACTGGTCCTACGGGACAGAATGTATCAAAGCTTTTGGCCCTGGTCCATTGTCCATCCTTTTCTTGCAAGTCCCTAGCAGTTACATCGTTTATTATAGTATAAGCAATATTTAAATTTCCTTCATTATTTTTATTGTTAATTTCAGAGAGTATTACTATTCCTAATTCTGCTTCAAAATCTAATTTTTTTGTATCCTTTGGATAAATTATGGTTTCATCATGTGTAATTACACTAGTTGATGGTTTTAAGAATAACAATGGCTCTGAAGGAAGAATCATATCCAATTCATTCGCATGATCTTTATAATTTAAACCAACACACACAACTTTTGTAGGTTCAACTGGATTTAATATTTTAACATCAGTTAAATTATCATGAATATCATTTAAATAATCATTTTTAAATTTATTTTCTTCATTAATAGCTTCAATGATAGAAGAATAATTTAAACGATATATTAATTCATTTTCTAATATTCCCACATATTTTTTGTTGTCTTTTGTTTGATATTTGATATATTTCATAAAAATCAATTATTTTATTCTAATATTCTTTCAATCGGAAGTACTAATAAATCTTTAGCACCAATTTTTCTAAGTTTGTTAATTGTTTCAAATACTTCTTTTTCTGAAATAACTGAGTGAACTGCAACAATTTCATCATTTCCATAGACTTCAGATACTGTTGGTCCACTCATACCAGGCATTGCTTCTTTAACGTTCAGCAAATCTTCTTTTTTTACATTTGCCATGATTAATTTTTTTCCTTCTGCTTGAATAACCCCTACAATTCCTGTTTGGATTGATTCTATTTTTTCTTTCTTTGTTTTATAACTATCTTTATTTGCAATAAGCATGATAGTACTTTCTAATATTGTATCTATTTCACGTAAATGATTCATTTTAAGTGTTGTTCCTGTACTGGTTAAATCTGAGATTACATCTGCAACCCCTATTAGTGGAGCCACTTCTGTTGCACCGGTTAAGGATAATATTTTTACATCCATATTTTTTTTAGAAAAATATTCTTTAGTTAATTCCGGAAATTCTGTAGCAACTGTCTTTACTTTTTTTAAATCTTCTACTGTTTTATATTCTGATGCTTCAGGAGCAGCTACAACTAACTTAGTATATCCAAAGTTTAAATCCTCCAATAATTCAACATTTGCTTTTTTTTCCTTAACCAGATCCAATCCGGTTATTCCTATATCTGCTGCTCCATCTTCCACATATTCTGGAATGTCTGCAGCTCTAGTAAACATTACACTTATTTCTGGATCAAATGTATGTGAGAAAAGTTTTCTGTTTGAGTTATCTATTAATCCTATACCTGCTTTTTCAAGTAGTTCTACCGCAGGTTCACTAATTCTTCCTTTGGAAGGTATTGCTATACGTATACTCATCTATTTACCCTCAAATTTTTTCTAATGAATTATATAAAATATTTATACTAAATTTTAATAAAATATAACTAATTATATTTATGTTTTTTAAAATATATATTATATTTAAATTAAGATAAGATAAAAAAAATCAGTGAAAGAGGATATATTAATGTTGAAATTTGAAGGAATTGTAATTTCCGGGTTAGGAAAAGCCGGAACTTTCATTAAAAAAGACACTTATCAAAAACAATATCAAAATAAATTAGGGTTTAAGCCATTTGCTGGAACATTAAATGTTAAACTAAAAAGTAATGTTGAAATTAATCTCAAAGAAAAATACATAGATAACCTAAAAATTATAAAAGGAAATGATAAACTAGGCGATGTATACTTTTTAAAAGCTAAAATTTCAAACAATGAACTTACAAAAAATGGAGCAATATTATTTCCTACAAAAACAGTTCATAAAATGGATACAATAGAATTTGTAGCAGAAGAAAAATTAAGAGAAACAATGAACTTAAAAGACAAATCAAAAGTCAACATTACAATTACAATAGATTAAAATTCAATTTATGAAAAATAATATTAAATAGAAAAAATAAAAATAAATTTAGTAAATAAGTTAATTACTATTGATACATTATAAATTAATAGCATTAACATGACATGTGAACTTTAAACCGTATTCCGGGAGGGATACAATGGCAGACGATTATGAACTAGTTACAACGGCCATAGTAACTAAATCAATGTTAAGAAAAATCGGAGAAAATCAATACTTAAAAATCGTACCACCTGAAAAAATTATAGAAATATCAACAATTAAACAAACAAAGATAACCGAACCAATTGTTCAAACAGATGAAACAATTATCAACGCTTATCCTAAAGAAGTTAAATTATATAAAAATCAAAATCAAGACACCAAATATGAAACAAAATGGGAAACCGTTGATGGTGAAATTTTTGATATACCTTCTTCTAATGTTAAAACAATATACTCATTATTACAAGCCAAAGGAGTAATAGTAGTTGACAATATGTTAAACTTATCAAATATTTTAGGAATGATTATAAAACAAGACACATTAGAAAAGAAAATTGAATCAATCAAAGAAGAAATATAATGATTCAATGAAAAAAAAAGAATTAAAAAATAATTCTTTTAACTATTTTTTATATATATTTACAATTTCTTCAAATGTTAAATAATTCCTAAATTTAGGAATTTCTGCTAATTCTACAAATTTCATTACATCCAAATCTTTATTCACTACATCAATAGCAGCTTTAGTGAAATTTTCTAATTGCAAGTAATCTTCTGGAACCTGACCCCTATTTTCAACTTTAGCTTTAGAAATACTCCATATATTATCTTTACTTATTCCAGATTTATTAGATAAGAAATCAGACACGTGATTCACTATTTTTTCATCATAAGTTCTGTTTAAGATTATTCCTTTTGTTTTTACATCCATCTTATTAAGAAGATTAATGTGAGCTTCGATATCTATAGCAGCAGTTTCTATACCACCTTTACTTACACTTGAAACCATTATAACAGGAATATTTCCTGCATAAGCTATTTCAGCAGTTGAATATGGGACTTTTTCATTAAGTAATCCTGTTGCAGCACTCATAACCCCTTCTATTAAAACCAAATCATAACCTTTTCCTTTAACATTTTCAATAATTTGATCTAATGGCATCCAACCGATATCACCTATTTTAATTGAAGCCCAATTTTGAAGTTTTTCTTTGTTAACATATAATGCTGGAGATAAATCTCTTATATCCGGTCCAACTTTGATAACATACGTATGAATTCCTCTTTGACGTAATGCACCAACTATACCACTTGATAAAAATGTTTTTCCAGATTCAGAACCTGTTCCCATCAACATTATCATTGGTGGTACTTCAGGATGAGCATTTTTAGGGACATATTTTTCTCCAGTATTTATAGCTATTTCATTAAATACTTTTTCATGAAGCTTCTTATTTCGTGATTTTATATCCTCATATTGTTCCACTGCATCCACATATTCTAAAATGTTATTAACAATAGCAGGATTTTCATCAAGTATACCATGCACAGTAGTCCCCAAAATGTTTCCTTTTTTATTAGTAACTCCTGAAAGAACTCTTTTTGGTTGATGTCTGTAATTAGCTCTTTGAATATCTGAATAGATTACATTTTTATCTTTAGATTCAATTTGTCCATAAGTATGACAATGGAAACCTGTGACAGTAGTATCTTTAAGATTTTTTGTGTATAATGTTGTGTCATCCACTATTTCTGCTTTAACTTTATTAGTGTTTATCATTGGTTCAAATGTCACATCAAGTAATCCCAATCCTTCTCTTATTATTGGAACAGGTGAATTTCTGCCAACATTTACTTTTTTAGATAATATCTGGAAACCAGCACACATTCCAAGTATGAATCCATCATTGTCATTAATTAAATTAATTTCTTCTGCTAATTCAGGAGTTAATGTTTCAGATTCTACTATTGTTCCTCCAGGTATTATTAAACCATCTAATACTTCATGAGCTTTTTTTCCATTTTCTAACGTTCCATCAGATTTTACTACATCTGTTGGTAAATGTCCAAAATGTTCATATAATGTTAAAATACCATTTACCTCTACTATTCCAATATTTACCATAATATCCCTTAAATTTTTTTTAATTCTAGTAATTATTATGTAGATAGTAGTATAAAGAAGTATTTAAAACAAATTGTAATAACATTAAAATAAATTTAAAAATAATAAAAAAATAGTGCCCTGACGGGGATTTGAACCCCGGTAAAGGGATCCGCAGTCCCTCGTGATATCCGCTACACTACCAAGGCATTAATAGTTTAGTATAAAATACTAAAAATATCTTTGTTACTTATTAATATTAAATTTTTCGTTTTATGAAAAAAAAATGAATAAGAATTTTATCTTATTCTAAGAATATTGCTGGTTTGTATGGTGTTGCATTTTGAGCTTTATTTTGTGGATCATATGTTGGTTCGGAATAAACCTTAATTTTAGCATTTATTTCCCCTTCAAGATAATTTTTAGCATCATTTATTACAGATACTTCATCTATTTTTCCAACATAATTTATTTTATTAAATGATTTACCAGCTTTGGTTGCAAATTTAGATAATTCTTTTTTGTTATCATGTAAATTTGCTTTCATAGATCTACCAATAATTTCACCAACATTTGGTTTTCCTACTTCTTGAGCTATTTCATATACTTCATATTTCCAGTCTGGAGCAGTGTATAAATGTACTGTTTCAGGAGTAGATTTGGTGATTTTAATAATTTCTTTTATATCTTTTGCTAAATCTTGGATTATTTCTTCACTTTTCTCGATTTTATTATCAATTACAGATTCATCTTTTTCTGGCCATGCAATTGATGACATGAATACTTCATCATCATTATATTTATCCCATATTTCTTCTGTTGTATATGGTACAAATGGAGATAACAATCTAATCCATGTGTTAAGTATGTATTTTAATGTTTCTTTTTCTTCAGATTCAATTGATGTAATTCTATTTAAATAGTAATCCACATCTTTTCTAAATAGGAACAAACTAGCTTGTAATGCTTTTCTTGTTTGGAATCCTTCTAGTGCTTCTGTTGCCATTCCAATTTTTTGGTTGATTTGACTTATTATCCATTTATTTAATGATTTAGTTACTGTTGGAATTTCATTGTTTAAAGTTAATTTTAATGGTACTCCAATTAATGATTCAATTTTTTCAGGGAATTCCTGAATTAATTCTAATCTTCTTTGAATACCATTTACTTCTTTTTCTCTCCAATCAAAGTCTTGCCATGGTTCTGCAGATGACATTAAGAATAATCTGACAGTATCTGCACCATATTTATCTATTGCTTCACTTAATAGGATTACATTTCCTTTGGATGAAGACATTTTTTGTCCTTCTAACAATCCCATACCAAATACTGTGATTCCTTTAGGCCAATATTCTTTAGGGAATATTGCAGCATGATGGAACATATGGAAAGATAAATGATTTCCAACTAAATCTTTAGCAGATAATCTCCAATTTAAAGGATACCAATAATTGAATTCATCTTGAATTTGTTTTGTTAATTCTGGAGATATTTTGTTAACTGAACCATCATTTGCACCATCTTGATTTAAGAATACTTTATTAAAGAATGCATCATTTAAATCTTCAGGTTTTATGTCTTTCATATATTTTGCAATCGTATAATAAGACATATATATTGTTGAATCGGTTAATGGTTCGATTAACCATTTTTCATCCCAAGGCATGTGAGTTCCTAATCCTAATCTTCTTGAACATGCCCAATCTTCTAACCAGTCAAGGTAATATTCAAAGTTTGATTTTAATTCATTTGGAACAACTTCCACTTGATCAAGACATTCATATGTTTTTTTAGTCCATTCTTCATCAGAATATTTTACAAACCATTGATCATCTAATTCTTTTACTACACATTTTGATCCACAACGACAAATTACTGGTTTTTCTGCAAATTCATATAATTTATCTGCTATTGATTCATTTACAAGTTTTTCAATAACTTCATCCCTTACATCAGCAACTCGTCTTCCTTCAAATTCCCCTGTGTTTTCATTCATGATACCTTTTGCATGTTCAGTTTTATATGCTTCATTGGTTGCATCTTTTAATTTTTCATCTTCCTGATTTTGTACATTAAATTGTTTGATAAAATCTTTTGCAGGGAATTCTGAATATCCTTTTAAGTTAACAAGACTGATTAATTTTATGTTATCAACTTGTTCTTGCAAATTATATTCATCTATTAATTCTTGGTTGTTTTTAATATCTTCAAGTGCTATGTAATCTGCTGGTGCATGTGCAGGTACTGAGAAAACCACTCCTGTTGCATAATCTGGATTAACAAAGGATGCAGGGAAAATTGGTAATTCATCACCAGTTATTGGGTTTGTTACAGTTTTACCTATGAAGTCTTTAGGATTTACTTCTTCAACAATTTCCATAGATTCTTTTTGGTGGATGATATTTTCAAATGATTCTTTACTTATAATCCATGATTCACCATTATATTTTACTTTTACATAAGGTTCATCAGGATTTAACCAGAAATTTGTTGCTCCATATAAAGTTTCAGGTCTGAATGTAGCTGCAACTAAGAAGTCTTCACCGCATGGGAATTTAATTAAAGTTAATTCGTTAATTCCAACTCCTTCTCCTTCCAATAAATCATGATCTCCTACTGGATTTTCATCTGATGGACAGTATTTTACTGGATGTGAACCTTTTCTTATTAAGTTTTTATCTTTTAGTTGCCTAATTTGCCATCTTACAAATTGTTGATAATGTGGGTCAATAGTTCTGAATTCTCGTCTCCAATCTATAGAGTACCCCATATGAGTCATATCATCATGATATTCTGAACTAAAATATTTTACTATGTATTCTGGTTCTACAAATTTTTTTAATTCGTCGTCTGGTACTTGATGAACATTTTTATATATGTCCAATGTCCATGGGTCTTGTCTTTCTATTCTCTTTGCTATTCCAACTACTGGTGCCCCTGTTACGTGCCATGCCATTGGAAATAGTACATTGAATCCTTGCATTCTTTTAAATCTCGCATATACATCAGGAACTGTATATGTTCTTCCATGTCCTACGTGCATTGCCCCACTTGGATAAGGAAATGCTACAGTCACATACATTTTTTCCCTATCATCGGGATTTGATTCGAATAATTTTTCTTCTTGCCATTTCTTTTGCCATTTCTTTTCTAATTCAGAAACCATATAATGAACTCCGTTAATATTCATTGATAATTAAATGAAAATAATTATTTGTTTATAATATTAATATTTATGTTATTTACAATATTTTAATTTAACTTTAAAAAATGAGGAATATAAAAAAAGAGGTTAAAAAAGATTATTTGTATAAAATAGGAATAGATTTCCGTTTATGTTCAGAATTTTCATATAATGAAATGATTCGTTGAACTTCAGATATGTTTATTTGTAATTTATCTGCGATTTTTTTGGTAGATTCTGATTCTTCTAAGTACAGATACAAAAGTCTGTCCAAAATAGGGTAAGTCATACCTAATTCTTTTTCATCTGTTTGATTAGGTAATAATCCTGCTGTTGGTGGTTTAGTGATTATTGAATCTGGAATTCCCAGTTCTTTAGCCACTGCAAATACCTCTTCTTTATACAAATCCCCTATAGGTAATAAATCAACTCCACCATCACCATGTTTAGTGAAATAACCTACACTTAACTCAGTTTTATTTCCTGTACCAACAACTAATGAATTGAAAATTGCAGCATAATAATAAAGAATACTCATTCTAATCCTTGGTTTCAAATTAGAAGAAGCTAAAATGTTATTCCCTCTAGGTAACAATTCATTATTACATAAACTTAAAAAATTTTGATGTAAATCTTCTATAGATAAAATATCACCATTTATATTAAGACTGTCTTTTATTAGCTTTGCATCTTCTAAATCCTGTTTGGATGTGGTTTTTGATGGAAGTATATATGCATGTACTTTAGATGAACCTAATGCCCTAACAGCAAGATATGCAACAACTGCTGAGTCTATTCCACCACTTAAACCTAAAACCAGACCATCACAATGAGCATTTTGTACTGATTCCTTGATAAATCTTGATGCTTTTTCAATAAAATCATTTGGATTAAAAATTGGTAAATCAATCATGTTTCTTCTTCCCATATTACTTAAAAATAATTATTATTTTTATTAGTATTAAAATTAGTGAAAGAATATAATTTTTTACAAAAGTTTTAAAAACATTAAAATAATAAATAAATAGTATATTAAAATTTAGAAAGATGCATAATATTATTGGAGGAAAATAATGGCATTTACTGATTTAGTTAAATTTAATAAAAAAAGTACTACATTCATTTTCATAGGAGGTAAAGGAGGAGTAGGAAAAACTACTGTTTCCGCTGCAACAGCACTTTGGTGTGCACGGATGAATAAAAAAACATTAATTATTTCAACAGACCCTGCACACTCATTAGGAGATTCCTTTGATCGTTTAATTAAACATGTAGCAACACCAATTACCCAAAATTTAGAAGCTATAGAAATTGACCCTGATAAAGCAATGGAAGAATATAAAGACAAAATGAACCAACAACAAAAATATAACGATGCATTAAACATGTTTTCAGACCAATTAGATGTTATGAGTTCTTCACCAGGTATTGATGAAGTTGCTGCATTTGAAAAGTTCATGGAGTATATGACTAGTGACGAGTATGATGTTGTAATCTTTGATACTGCACCTACCGGCCATACCTTAAGATTATTATCTTTCCCTGAGATGATGGATTCTTGGATGGGAAAATTAATTAAGACCAAAACCCAATTAGGTCAAATGGCAAATAAACTTAAAAATATAGTTCCATTTATGGGTTCAGATGAGGAAAGTGAAGCAGAAATGGAAGAATTAAATAGAACTAAAGAACGAATACTCAAAGCTAGATCAGTATTAAGTGATCCTTCAAGAACTTCATTTAAAACTGTACTTATACCTGAAGAAATGTCAATCATTGAATCCAGTAGAGCAATGGATGCATTACATAAATATGATATGAACACTGATGGTATTATCGTTAATAAGATTCAACCAGACAACAATCATTGCGAATTCTGCAAAGCCAGAAGAGAAATACAAGAAAAACGTTTACAAACAATAGAAGAAGCTTTTGAAGGACAGATTATAGCAAGAATTCCATTACAAGCACATGAAGTAAGAGGTATTGACCAACTTTATGAAATTTGTGATTTATTATACGGATCAGATCCAAGTAATGGACCTATTGCATTATAATAATTTCTTTTTAATATTTTTTTAAAAATAGTATTTTTTTATAAGAGGGTAATAGATATTTTAAAATATAAAAAAAGAGTAATATCGAAATTATCGATATTTTTTTCTTTGGTCCCAAATACGTTTTAAGCTTTTTCGGCCACCTTGAGTTTGGTCAAACATATCCATATCCCTAGTTAATTCAGCTACTTTAATACTTGCTTTAGAGCCATTTTTTATTAAACGAGATCCATGAGGTTTTTTCATGTGTTCAACTGCATTTTTGATATCATAAGCAGATATTACATTTATTCCTATGGATTGTGCTAAATCATTACTTGCATGTTCTGTATGAAATCCTAATAGTTTTACGGATGGAACTGAAAGTACTCCCAATTCTATAGTTACACCCATCCCTGCACAATAAATTACACCCTGTGATGCATTCATGAGACTGATTAAATCAACATATCCATCTATGATGTATACTCCTTTTCTTGTTACAAATTGAGCTATTGATTTTGCTTCAAATCTGTAAGGAACTATTAATATTATTTTATTTACTTTTTGAACTTCTTCAATGATTGTAGGAATATCTGAAGATCTTGTATCCCCTCCTAAAAACAGAACATAAAAATCATCTATTCCATAATGTTCATATATGCTTTCAGGACTCATTATTGGAACATTTGCAACATATTCTGCTTGAGGATATCCTTTAATATTTACTGTATTTGTTATATCATACATTTTCTTTAATGCTCTTTGAGCATGTTTGTTGGGAACTGTAATTAAATCAGCATATGCAATCATTTCTATTGGATTATATATGTCCTGTTCTATGTGTAATCTTGGAATTTTTAGTTTTTTAGCTGCTGAAATTCCTTTTCGCACATCCCCTGCATTTCCACAAGTCAAAACCAAATCCAAATCCTGATTTTTTAGTGCACTATATGTATGGTATGTGTCTTGTAAAACTAATCTTCCTATAGTAAAATTACTTCGTTTTGTGAGGGTGTTTCGTCTTCCTTTTCCAATAGGTATTATTTCATAACTATATGGTTCCAATAGATTTTCTACTCCTTCACCATGTGTTAATGATAATACTTTTGTGTTTAATTTACTTATTACTGGAATAAGTGTTTTTGCTGGTGCTGTTTCTGCTACTACTGCTATATTCAATTACTTTCCCCCCTTTTAATTTTTACTACATATAACATTATAATTAAAGAAAATACAAAGAATAACCATACCACTAAATCGGTAGGTCCTGTTTCAATCCATATTAATAGATGTGCAAGTAACATTGCATACAATGCTATAAATATATTTCCTACAGATTTTTGTACAATATACATTACATTCATTACAAAACCTAACAAAATCATTTGAATCAACATTGCATATAACCCAAAGTCGAGTAATGCAGGTCCAAAGATCATAGAAGTTGTTGAATGAGCATAACCTAAGGTTGTTGAACCAACTATTACCCTTGGATCAGTTGATTTGAAAAATCCTGTTAAAGTATTATAAAATAATGCTCCCTTAGTACTTCCTTGTAATCCTATGGCATGATCCAATACTTGTAATGTATAACCTGCCCTGTAGAATAATAATTCCAATGGATTTAATGTCCAATTTTGCCATTCTATTGATTTAACAGCAACATAACCTACTATTAAAAGTAGTAAAAATATTCCTATTCCTGCTAATATTAGTTGTGTTTTTGGCATTTCCTTCGTATAGTATACTGTTATTAAAATACTTATTACAATAGCCATAACTGTTGTCCTATAACCGGTTAATGTAAACAGCAGTAAGCCTATTAAGAATAACAAGTAATATTTTTTATTAGCATATTTTGCTATAAGAATATTTATGGATGGTAGAAATATCAAATATGACAATAACCAGATTCTAGTAGCGGCATGTGCTTTTAAATAACCACTAAATAATGGTATTCCACCAAGATATAATAAATTCAGAACTTGTAAAAATATGCCTATTAAAACAAAAGACAAAACTATTTTTTCCGAAAATATTTTCTCAATCTTTTTATCTTCCAATACCAGTTCTTTGTTTTTAAGTATATGTCTAGATATATAAACTCCTATTAGATAGAATAATGTACCTAAAAATATTACATATACCGTGTTAATATTTACTCCGACTAATTCCTTTAACTGGTAGTGAAATGCTATTTGTGAAAATATTAAATAAAATATAACCAATAACACAAATATAATTGGTGAAAAAATATCAATATTTTTATTTTTCATAATCATCTACCATAAAATAGTTAATTAGCTTTAAATATATACTAAATTATATAATTATATATTTTTAAAGTGATATAAACATTTATTTAATTTTAAAACTATAATTTAACATTGGTAATAACATGTCAAATAAAGTTCTTAAAAATAGTTTCATATTACTTATTGGTAACCTTTTATTTAGAGTTGGAGGATACATAAACAGGTTATTAATGAGTAGAATGTTGGGTCCTGAAGGTTATGGATTATACGGATTAACCCTCCCATTTCAGGGGATTTTTCAAATTTTATCCGCAGGAGGTTTACCCCCAGCAATTTCCAAATATGTTGCAGAATATAATGCTCAAGATAAAAAAGCACTTACTCGACAAGTTATTTTAACCTCAACCAAATTTATGGTTTTAATGGCTATTTTATTAAGTATTATATTGTTATTTTCGTCAGATTTTATTGCAAATAATATTTTTCATAAACCTCTGGTTGTATGGCCTTTGAGAGCTGTAAGTTTAATTACTCCATTTAGTGTTGTTGTTGGTGCTATGAGGGGTGCTTTTCAGGGAGTTTATAAAAATGAATATACTGTATACAATAGGATGGCGGAACAGATAGCAACGATTGTTTTTGCATGTGTTTTTGTTTATTGTGGTTTATATGCAATGGGAGCAGTACTTGGTAGTGCTTTTGGTTTCATTATATCAGCAGTTACCGCTGTATTTTTGTATAAGAAATATATTAATCCATTGTTTGATTCTGATGATTCTTTGAATTTATCTTTTAAAGAAGAGTTGAATTTACTTTGGATGTTAATTAAATTTGCTGTGCCTGTAGCTATTACTGCTTTATCTGAAATTGCTATTTATGATATTGGGACGTTAGTTATTGGTTCAATCATGTTATCAGTTGATGTTGGATATTATAATGCTGCTGATCCTATTTCAAGGATTCCTTTGGTTATTTCATTATCTGTTTCAACTGTATTGTTACCTGCTACTGCAGAAGCTTATGCTTTAAAAGATCACAAAATGTTACAGCAGTATGTTGTTGATTGTTTACGGTATAGTATTCTTACTGTGCTTCCATTATGTGTGATGATTAGTATTTTTAGTATCCCTATCATTTCATTATTGTTTGGAAGTCAGTATATTCAGGGTTCCGGAGCTTTAAGTATTTTAGTTATTGGTATGTCTTTCTATAGCATATATATGATATGTAGCAGTATTTTACAGGGGATTGGTTATCCAAGATTACCAATGTATATATTGTTAATTGGTACTGGGCTGAATTTGGTGTTGAATATTGTCTTGGTGTATTCGTATGGAATTGTTGGTGCCGCAATAGGAACTACTATCACAACATGTATATTGATGATTGTTATAATGTACTTTGTTATAAAAAATACCAAAATATCAATACCATGGCGAAATATTCTACTAATAATAGCATCAAATATCATTTTAATGATAGTGTCTTTAATTATTCCTAAAACAATTATTGGGTCAATTATTGGTTTGATTGTTGGTAGTGTAATTTATCTAATAGCCTTAATATTTTTGAAAGTATTGACAAAAAGAGATCTTAACTTTTTTGCCCAATATTTAAACAAAATTCCAATACTTCGAACATATACCCAAAAAGTAGTTAAATATATTGAAAATAAAAATTTAATATATAAACTAGAATAATAAAAAACTCGAACAAAAAAAAAAGGTGTTAAAAAAAATGGTTAATGACAGAATAGTAAAATTAAGTAGAAAAACCAATGAAACAGACATTCAAATTGAATTAAACATAGATGGAAATGGAAACAGTAATATTGATACTGGATTAAAATTTTTAGACCATATGCTAGATTCTTTTAGCAGGCATGGATTTTTCGATTTAAATATTAAGGCAATTGGAGATATTGATGTTGACGATCACCATACTGTAGAAGATACTGCATTATTATTAGGTGAATGCTTTAAAGAAGCATTGGGCGATAAAAAAGGAATTGAACGTATGGGTTTTAGTATTGTTCCAATGGATGAATCATTAGCTCAAGTAGCTGTTGATATTAGTGGTAGAAATTATACCGTGTTCAATGCAGAATTTAAATTTCAAAAAATTGGAGACATAAGTTCCGAAAATGTGAAACATTTCATGGAATCATTTGCTAATACAAGTTTAATGAATATTAATATAAAAGCAGAAGGTGAAAATGATCATCATATCTGTGAAGCAATATTTAAGGCATTAGCTCGTTCATTAAATAATGCTACCAAAATAACTCATGACCAAATATTAAGTACTAAAGGAAAATTATAATAATTCACCTTTTTTTACATCTTTTTTTTATTTATATGTATCTACCAATGATTGTCTAACCCATACTTCACCATCTTTAGCATGAGAAGTCCGTAATACAGTATCATTTGATTTTTCAAGTTCTCTAGCCTCATCTGCGAGCTTTGCTGCAGCAGACATTAATTCATGAGAAGCCGTGACTAATGGAATATACATATCAGGTTCATTTATTTTAAAACAAGCCTTAATATTCATATCAGAAACCATTGTAGCCATGTTATATGCAGCAATTGCTTTACCCATAGCATAAGGATTCTTAAATCCTGCATTAAATACTGCCAATTCAGCAGTGACTATTAGTTCAGGCAAGTTAATATTTTCTTCTTCTTTTATTTCTTTTATTAATTCATCAATTGTATGAGTAACTAATCTTAAAGTTCCCGTAATTGATAACACTTTTAAAACATCTGCATTAAACAGAGCCATTTCTGTTGGATCCAAGAACTCCCTTCTAGCTCCAATCATTGCATCTGCATGTATTAATATATAACCCAATCCTTCTTCTTTTAGTTTGTTTGCTATTTTTTCTCCAGGTTGATCTCCAATTATCACTGCAGGTATATTAAGTTTAGATAATTCCTCTCTTGCTTTTCGTGGCTGTTTTGCATTTGGATTTGGACTTATGAAAATGATTAGGTCCGGATTAAATTCGAATATTTTGGGCATAATTTCATCCAATTGTTCTTTTCCCATTTTTGCTCCGGATCCTATTGTTCTTACATCTATATCTTCTCGATCAGCTCTTTCATCCAATATTAAATCTATTATTGGAGAAGTTCCTATATTTCCTATTTTAATTATTCCTATTTTAACTACCATATTTTCACATCATTATCTTAATTTTCTATTGCTGATTGTGTAAAGTTATAAGCAAATTCAGGTATGCAAGAAGTATGTGTGTGAATGTAACTTGCAACTGTATTATTTTTAAGTAATCCATCATATTTTCCGGTTATTCCTACTCCACGTTTCATTTTAAATGCAAAATCGTTTTTATTAGAACCTGTATATTCTACTTTAGAGTAGTGGAATTCATGTCCATGATATTGTGTGTTTTTATTTAATATTGGATTTTCTTGTATTACTTCTGCAATAGTATAACTTAATCCTTGTACTTTTTTTGTTAAATACGATTTGTATGGAAAAACATTTACCATTGATTCATTATTTATAGAATTAGTTAAATACATTAATCCACCACATTCTGCATATATGGGATGTTTATCTATTGAGAACTGTTTTATAGATTTTAACATTGGAGTATTGTTTGATAATTCTTTCTTAAAAATTTCAGGATATCCTCCACCCAAATATAATGCGTCAACATCTGGTATTTCTTCGTCATGTATTGGACTAAAGTATATTAGTTGTGCTTTATTAGCTTCTAATGCTTCTAAATTTTCTTTATAATAGAAGTTAAATGCTTCGTCAAATGGTATGCCTATTTTTGTTTTTTGTTTTGTTTTATTTTCGGACCATATTGGTTCATAATTATCTGCAATTGGTTGAGAATCATTCATTATATCTAATAATAAATCTAAATTTATATTGTCTTCTATTAATTCTCCCCATTTTTCTATTAAATCTTTTATTCTTTCTTCTTCAACAGCAGGAATTAAACCCAAATGTCTTTGTTCCATAGTTATTGATTTATCACGTACTATTCCACCAAGTACTTGTGTATTTGATAATGTTTCAACTGCTTCTTTTGTTTTTAAATAATGTTTTTGACTTTTTACATTATTCAATATCACACCTTGTATATTTATCGCTTTATCTAATGCTTTAAAACCGAGTGTCATCGCCGCTGCACTTCGCACCAAACTTCGACTATTAATTATTAAAATTACTGGTGCATTTAAAGCTTTAGCTATTGAAGAAGTAGTTCCAACATCAGTTATTGGACTTATACCTTCGTATAATCCTCTTACACCTTCTATTATCCCATAATCAGCATTTGAGGATGTCATACCCTGTTTAAAAGATTGTCTGATTTGTCCTTCTGTCATGAAAAAGGAGTCTAAATTTCTTGCATCAAATCCTGTGGCTATTTTATGATATGAAGGATCTATATAATCTGGACCTACTTTAAAAGATTGAATTTTATGTTTTTTTGATAATGCTTTCATTATTCCTGTTGCTATGGTAGTTTTTCCAACACCACTTCCTGTTCCTGATAATACAATTCTTTTCATACAAACCAGTTTATTATTCGTTAATCGATGTATCCATTAAGATATTATTATATTTTTAAATCATAGCATATAATTTTTTTTGAGTATGTTGAATCTTTAAATATATATAAAAAACATATATAACACTGTTAAATTAGGAGAATAAAAATACCATAAAAATTAAATAAATATATAGATAATATATCAGGGAGAATACCCAAATGGTTAATGAAAGAATAGTTGCCTTATCAAACCAATTACGTGAAGAAGGTGTACAAGTAAGTGTAAGAAGTACAAAAACTGCTTGTGATGTATGGGAATTAATGAAAAGTTCAACAAACATTAAAGACATGCAAAATGCATTAAAAAGCGTATACATTAAAGATACACATGATGAAAAAAAATTTGACGACATATTCGAAGAACTATTTAATGAACCTGATGAAACAATCAAACACAAAACAAAAGAAACAAGCGACAATGCTATTAATGATCCCGCCATAGAACAAGAAGACATAATGGGAATGCCCGATTCACAAATAACAGACATCCCAATAGAACAAATGATACCACCAGAATTTGATGCAGAAACACTACAACAAAATAAAATACATGAAAAAGATTTATTAAAAGTAGATGTAAACCATTTAAATACATTCGACGAAAGAATAGTAGATTTATGCAGAAAATTAGGTCAAAAAATAGCAAATAACAGAGATAGAAGAAAAAGATTACTTAAATCAAACAACATAAACATGCCCAGAACAATACGCAAAAACCTGAAAAATGGAGGCAAACTAATAGATATCGAATACCACAAACCAAAAATAAACAAAACAAAACACATATTCTTAAACGATGTAAGTGGATCATGTGATTGGATAAGCAATTGGTTTTTTTCAATCATATATGCTTGTCAAAAATCCTTTGATAAAATATCATGTTATGAATTTGACAGCAAAGTAATCGAAACAACAGATGCCCTGAAAACAGAATCATACGAAATATCTTACGAAGCAGTGACATTAAAAAAACTTCAAAGAGGAATGATTCACGGACAAACAGACATGGCAAATTCATTTAAAGAATTTTTATCAAAAGCACATTTAAACCATAGAACAAATGTAATCATTTTAAGTGATTGTCGAGATTGGCAAGGAAAACGAGAAGATGGGATTTTAGAAAGTGCACTAATCCTTAAAGAAATCGTGACAAAAAGTTCAAAAGTAATGATATTTAATCCAGAACCTATGAATAAATGGAATACGCCTACAAGTTGTGTAAAAGACTACCAAAATGTTGGTGCAGAAGTTTATGAAATTAAAAATTTAAATAATTTAGCCAAATTAATTACCAAACTATAGAGGGATTTAATGAAATATTTTGTAAGATATGGAGAAATAGGAGTAAAAAGTCCTAAAATAAGACGTAAATTTGAAAAAAAACTAATGTCAAATATTAAAACAGAACTAAACTGTGAATTTGAAAATGATCAGGGAAGACTAACCTTAATAACTGAAGAAAATAATGAAAAAGTACATGATGTGCTAAGTAGAGTATTCGGCATAGTATCCTATAGTCCAATATATGAAACAATAACAGACAAAGAAGAAATTGCCATATTAATTAATGAAACATTACCAACAATGGTTAAATCCGGAAAATTCAATCCAGAAAAAGATACATTCGCTGCAAAATGTAGACGTGTGGGAAAACATGAATTTACCAGCCAAGAAATGGCAGGATATGTAGGATCCGTTGTTATAGATATAACCAATGCAAAAGTAAATCTATCAAAACCTGATTTTACAGTATATGTTGAAGTACGTAACGAAAAAACATACATTTATTATGAAAAAATCCAATGTCTTGGAGGATTACCAGTAGGAAGTCAAGGCAGAGTTGTTTGTTTGATTTCAGGAGGCATAGATTCCCCAGTTGCAGCATGGTTAATGTTAAAAAGAGGATGTTCCGTAACATTGCTTCACTGTGATAATACCCCATTTGGTTCAGGAACAGTTCCTAAAGTACTTGAAAATGCAGATAATTTAAGAAAATATTCTTTAGGTGAAGAGATTAAAGTTTATTCTATAAAATTTGGAGAATATTTAGAACATGCACAGAAAGAAGCTCCACCGCGTATGACTTGTGTATTATGTAAAAGTGGAATGTATCAATCAGCAGCCATATTAGCTAAAAAAGAAAAAGCTAATGCAATAGTGGATGGAAGTAGTATCGGCCAAGTAGCTTCCCAAACATTAAACAATATCGAAGCTACAAGATACCATTGTAGAATGCCAATATTCAGTCCTTTAATAACCTATGATAAAATTGAAATTGAAACAATAGCTAAAAAAATTGGTACCTATGAAACATCAATAATTCCAGATGGTGGTTGCAGTGCAGTACCGAAATATCCTGAAACTCATGCAGATTTAGAGTTAGTGAAGAAGATTATTGAAGATATAGATCAAAAAAGTGTAATAGATGAGGTATCTCAAACAATCACCAGAATTGATTTATAACTTAATAATTTTCATTTTATTATTTTTTTTTAGTGGTTATATGAATTTCAAAGAAGAAATAATCAAAAATAAAGAAAAAATCCATACAACAGAACTAGGCGTTAAACGTGTACAAAATAATCTTAATTTAGATACTGAGGATATTGTAAATTATTGTATCAAAATTATTGAAAATAAAAATAGTGTAATTTCTAAAAAAGGAAAAAATTATTATATAAACTATGATAATATTGAAATTACTTTAAACTCTTCTAGTTTTACTATTATCACAGCCCATATTAAAAAATAATCATAATTTGTTTGATAAATATTGACCTAAACGTCTAGATAACGCCAATATAGTGTATATTGGAGGCATGCCTGGTGCTTTTGGAAGTACGCTTCCATCAGCAACATATAAATTTTGTATTTTCGTTTCTAAATTATTATCTACTACATCCCCAATTCTGGCTGAAGCGATTAAATGAGCTCCTCTCACATGAGTTGAAGATAAACTTTTTATATCTGCCCCTGCTTTTACTAATATATTTCCTGCTATTGCAGCTCCTCTTGCAAGTAATGATGCATCTTCGAAGTCTATTCCTTTAACAACTTCGTTCATGTAAACATGTCCTTTTAAGTTGTCTGGTACTTTAACCATCAAACTTATGATGTCATCTGCTGTAGCATCAGGATGTGTTTCTTGTATTTTTGGTAGCAATAGGTGACTAGTATGTGATGATATTACTATGTGAGGTAAATGAATGTATTTGTTCATCTGGATTTCATAATCTTGATTAGCTCCTTTCAAATATGCTCCTACTGTTATAAAAGGATCTACAGAAAATGTTTCACCTGCTTTTATTCCGACTGTTCGGAGTAATTTAGGAGTTACCATTCCTCCTGCTGCAACTATTACAATATCTGCTAAGTATTGATTGCCTTGATTTGTTTTTACTCCTTTTATTATATTGTGTTCTGCTATTAAACCAATTACTGCTTCGTTTGTAATTAATTTTATTCCATTTTCTTTTGCAATTTTTAAATCTTCTAGACTATCCCATTTTGCACCGTTTGGACATCCCCATGCACATTTTCCGCATTGAATACATTTTTCGGGGTTAATTCCTTTTGGCATGTCTTTCATGTCTAACCCTAATTCGGATGATGCTTTTTTTAATAGTTTATTTATTTTTCCTTCATGCGTTTCGGGCATGGTTTGTATTCCAATTTCTTCTTTTAATTGTTCTAGTTGAGGTGTTATGTCGATATCATATTCTTTTAATTCTTCAACTAGTGTTGGTATGAAGTTTCCTGCTATTACTAGGGATGATCCTCCGACTAAATCTGTTTTGATTAGTTCCATTTCATTTTTATCCCATGCATCATAGTATTTATATGCATCTTTTGCATCAGATGTTGGACCTTTTTCTATTATTGTGATGTTTACATTAGAATTTTTTGATAATTCTCTTGCTACACTTAATCCTCCTGTTCCTGCACCTACTATTATTACTTCTTTCATGAAAATCACTTATTTTCTTTATTTTTTCTTTTATTTTTTGCTTTTTGTATTGATGTTAGATCAAGTAAATTTTTTCTATCATATGGTGTGATTTCCTCAAAACCCTCATCATATTGTATTTTATTTTCATTGTTTTGTTGAAAATGATATTCTTTTTCTTTTTTATCTTTGTGTTGAATTTTGTTACTTAAATATTCTCCTATAATAGCTGTGATGAAGCATATAATTGCTGCTACTATCATAGGTACTAATAAACCGAGTAATAAATTGAAAATTACTTCTATTGGACTTACATTTATTGGTATTTCGATTGATGGCATATAATTCCTTAAAAATAATCCTGATGGATAACTTATAATATAACTTATGGCCGCGTATAATATTCCTGATAGTACTGCACTTTTTTTATCTTTTGTTAAAAATGGCAAAATAAATCCTAATGCAACTAAAAGTAGTAAGTAACTTATTCCTAATCTTGTTAAGATTAATGCAGCAAATGCTCCGATTATTATGGATAATACTTTTAAAATGTTTTTCAAGTGTAACACCTATATATATTATAACAATGTTATTTTTATATTTTATTATATATACTAGATATTTATATAGGTAAATTTATTAAAAGTTTACTTTACAAAAGTAGTAATAAGAATAAATTAAGAGGGATTATAATTAAATTCAAAACATTGGAAAATCCAAATACAAAAGAAGCATATGACATAATACAAGAAGGATTTGATAAAAAAGCCATGATAATCATTTTATCAAAATGTCATGTAGAATATGAAGGCAGAGCAAGAAGCGTACTTGAAAGTGGTGACCGATTAATTTTAATAAAAAAAGATGGTACATTTGCAATTCATCAAGAATTAAATTTAGATCCCGTGAATTGGCAAGCTCCCGGCTGTAAAAATAAAGTATCTTCAACAGATGAAGGAATTCTACTAACCAGTAAAAAAATTAAACCTAACGAAGAAATTAAAGTTTTTTTAGATGAAATATATAATATCACATATTATAATTGTGTTGATACAAAAGATCTTGAAATACGTGGCTATGAAAAACATATGGTCGATTTAGCCTGGGAAAAACCAGACATTATTGAAAAAGGTTTTAGACCAACCAGACGTGAATACCAGACCGAAAATGGTTTTATTGATTTAATGGGAACAGATGCCAATGAAACCTTAATGATACTGGAATTTAAAAGTAGAAAAGCGGGTATGAATGCAGTAAAACAATTAAAAAGATATGTTGATTGTTTTAAAGACAACAAAGATTTTGTTAGAGGGATAATTGTTGCTCCCGATATTACTGTAAATGCTTTAGAAGAACTTGAATCATTACAGATGGAATTTATCCCTATGGAAGCACCATTAAATCTTATAAAAGAAGACATTTCAACATTAGATTCCTTCTTTTAAACTATGAATTACATTAAAAATTCATAATCCTCCCCATTTATACTTAAAAGAATTGCATCGACAATACATGCAGTATTCCAACCAACAACCTTAGTTGCAACATCCTTTAATTCTTCAGGTATTTCTTCAGCACCATAAGGTCTTATAATTATAATTGCTTTGTTAAACGATTGAGCATAACGTATATGTTCTTTAATCCTATCCCTATCATCATCCCATAAACCAGACAACACAATTAAAGCATCACAGTCATCAATAGCTTCTGCAAAATTATCTGTAGTATCTGTAACATCCTCCCATTTAAATGCTTCAGTAGCTGATTCTAAACGGGACATAAATGTATTATAATCATCACATACTTTTGGATAGGAAATAAATAATTTCCATTTATTCATTTCATCTTCAGGAAATAAATCTAACATATTTTCTCACCCCATTATATATTAGCATGACGTTCTATTTCTATTTCTTCACCAGTATTTTCATCATATACTGTAAAACAATCTTTTGGACATATACTTGCTGATGTTTCTATTTCATATAATGTTTTAACCATTCCTTCAACTATACCATCTTCTACGAAGCCACCTTGCATATTAATTAGATTATCCTTATCTAAAAATAATATTTGTGATGTTTTTGTACATGCTCCACACCCTTTACAGTTATTTCTATCTATTTCTACTTCATACATTTTCTCACCTATATTAATTGATAATATATTTAACCTTTTAATTATAGATTATTATTTAATATTTTAGTCAAGATGATAGTTATGGAAGAATTTAAGATTGCTTGTTGCCAAATGAATGTTATAGATGATAAACAAACAAACATTAATCATGCATTGGAATTAATTGAAGAAGCTGCTTCAAACAATGCTAAACTGATTACTCTACCCGAAATGTTCAATACACCTTATACTAATGCCAAGTTTATTGAAAATGCGGAAGAGGAAGAAAATAGTTATACTTTAGAAAAAATGTGTGAAGTTGCTAAAGACAATAATATCTTTTTACAAGCAGGTTCCATCCCAGAACGTGACGAAGGTAAAATTTATAATAGTGCATATTTAATTGATGATAATGGAAAAATTATTAGTAAACATAGGAAAGCTCACTTATTTGATATTAATACACCAAGTATGAAATTTACTGAATCAGATACATTATCTGCAGGAAATAAGGTAACAACAGTGAAAACTTCATTTGCTACTATTTCATTAGCTATTTGTTATGATATCCGTTTTAATGAGTTTTGGAATATAATGAATCAAAAAAGATCAGACATAATATTGTTACCTGGAGCATTCAATAAAACCACTGGTCCTCTTCATTGGGAAACACTTATTCGAGCACGTGCTATTGACAATCAGTTGTTTGTCGTAGCTACTTCGCCAAGTCAACTTGAAAATCCTTATTATGTAGCATGGGGTCATTCTATGATTGTTGATGCATGGGGTAAAATATTAGCTAAGGCTGATGAAAAAGAGGAGATAATTTACTCAGTATTAGATCCGGAATCTATTAAAACAGTTCGTGAACAGATCCCTATTATTAAAAATAAAAGAAAAGATATTTATGAAACAATTTATAAAAAAGAATGAATAAAAGTAGAATTGATTATTTTTTGGATTTTTTAACTTCAGCTTCAATTTTTTTAATGGATTTGTTAGCAACTTTTTTAAATTCTTTATCTCCTGTTGCTGCACGTCTTGCTTTTTTAATAGGATCAATAGCTCTTTCTTCTTTAATATCACCTAATGCTTTAGCTGCTGAAGTTCTCACACCCCAATCATCATCTTTCAATAATTCAATTATTGGATCAACTGCTTCTTTAACTTCCATTTCACCTAATGCTTTAGCAGCAAACTTTCTTATTGCAAATTCTTCAGAATTTAATGCTCCTATAAGTTCTTCAGATACTGTATCATCACCAATATCTTTTAATGCTAATATAACATATTTTTGAACTACTGGATTATCTGAGTTTAATGCTGTTATTAATGGTTTTATTGAGTCTGTACCTATTTCTGCCAATGATTTTGCTGCTTGAAATCTTACATGTGGATTTTTATCTTCAAATGTATTAATTAATAAGGAGATACCTTCTTCAGGATATTCCACTAATTCTTTACATGCTTCTTGTCTTATTTCATAATCATCATTAGCAAGATTTTGTTTTATTGTACCTATATCTGTCATAATAATAATTCCCTTTGTATTTTAATTTATATGAAATACTATGGTATTATATCTATAAAAAAGTAGTTAATAATATTATTTATTACTTCAAAGAATATTATTTAAATCTTAGAAAAAAATTTAACAATATGAATACATAATAAGTATTATGAATCATCTTAATATCTACGGAACTGAAATAATAAGAAATAGTTTAAAGATAGAAGATACTCTTATAATTTCTGATTTGCATTTTGGTTATGAAAGTTCTTTAAATAATGAGGGTTTAATGATACCCCAACATCAATTTGATAAATTAATAGAAACTTTAGATTGTATTCAAGAAAAAGCTAATGCTAAGAGAATAATTTTAAATGGTGATATTAAACATAACTTTGGCAGTATCAGTAAACAGGAATGGAAGGAAGTTTTAGATTTTATTGATTATCTGTCAGATATTTTTATAGATATTAAGGTAGTTAAAGGAAATCATGATAATTTTACACAATATATTTTGAATAAAAGAGATTTAATCTTAGAAGATTATGTATTAATTGATAAGTTTATGATTACACATGGACATAAGATACCAGAAAAAATACCTGAAAAAATTGAAACAATCATAATTGGACATGAACATCCATGTATTGGTGTTAGAAATCAGGAACGTGTTGAAAAAGTTAAATCATTTCTTAAAGGAAGATGGGAGAAATATAATTTAATTGTATTGCCTTCTTTTACAACCATCAGTTCAGGATCTGATGTTTTGCATGAAAAAACGATTTCACCATTTATTAAAAATGTTTTAGATTTTGAAGTTATTGCTGTTGAAGATGATGAAATTTATCCTTTTGGATTAGTTAAAGACATATTGAATGTTGAACGAGAATTAAATGAGTATTAGAGCTGATATTATGTCCGTAGAGTATACTGATGAACATATCCATAACTTACTACATCCTTATGTGAGTAAATGGTTTAAGAGTAAGTTTGAAACTTTTACTGAAGCTCAAAGACAATCCATCCCCCACATTAATGCTGGAAAGAATATTTTAATTTTATCACCAACAGGTTCTGGTAAAACTTTAACAGCATTTTTAGCCATATTATCTGGATTAACAAGCCTTAGTGAAAGGAATATGCTTGAAGAAAAGGTTTATTGTATTTATATTTCTCCTCTTAAGGCTTTAGATAATGATATTTTTAAAAATTTAGAAGAACCTATTGAGGGCATTAATAATATAGCAGGACATGATGTTGGAATTAAGCAAGCTGTTAGAACCGGTGATACTACCCAGTACCAACGTTCTAAAATGTTAAAGCATCCACCACACATATTAATTACTACTCCCGAAACTTTATCCATTCTTCTAGTTGCACCAAAATTTAGGGAAAAATTGAAAAGTGTACGATATGTTATAATAGATGAAATACATTCATTAGCTGAAAATAAGAGAGGTACTCATTTAAGTCTTAGTTTAGAAAGATTAAACGAATTAACTGGTGGTTTTACCAGGATTGGTTTAAGTGCAACTGTTAGCCCTCCCGAGAGAATTGCTAATTTTTTGTCAGGTTATTTCTGGGGACATCCACGTGATTGTGAAATTATTAATGTTAATTATCTGAAACAGTTAGATATGAAGGTAATGTGTCCTGTTGAAAATATTATTGAAACTGATCAAGAAACTTTAAATGATGAACTTTATAATTTGTTACATAAATTGATTCAGGAACATAAGACTACGTTAATTTTTACAAATACTCGTAGTGGTGCTGAAAGTGTGTCATATAAGTTAACTCAACATTTTCCTAAATATTATAATTCAAAGAATGTTATGGCTCATCATTCCTCCTTATCTAAAGAAGTTAGATTAGAAACAGAAAATGAGCTTAAAGAAGGTAATTTGAAAGTTGTTGTAAGTAGTACATCCTTGGAATTAGGTATTGATATTGGTTATATTGATCTGGTTATTCTTATCAGTTCACCTAAATCTGTTTCTAGGGCTCTTCAACGTATTGGTCGTAGTGGACATCAATTACATGAAAAATCGAAGGGCCGGATGATTGTCGTTAATAGGGATGATCTTGTTGAATGTAGTTTAATTCTTAAGAATGCTATTGAAGGAAAAATTGATAGGATTAGTTTACCTTCAAATTGTTTAGATGTTCTTGCTCAACATATTTATGGTATTGCTATTGAAGGCAGACAAAATATTAAACATGTTTATCATGTCATAAAACAAGCTATGCCCTATCATGATTTAAGTTGGGATGCATATGAAGATGTTTTACGTTATCTCGCAGGAGAATATTCCCGACTTGAACAGAGATATGTTTATGCTAAAATTTGGATTGATTGGGATAGTAATACTTTTGGAAAAAGGGGAAAACTTGCCCGTGTTCTTTATTCTACTAATGTAGGAACTATTGCTGATAGAAGTCATGCCAAAGTTAAATGTAATGGACAGATAATTGGTAATATTGATGGAGATTTTATGGAACGTTTACATAAAGGAGATACTTTCGTATTGGGTGGTCGTGTTTACCAGTTTAAGTATGCAAGAGGTATGACTGTAACAGTGGTACCTAGTGGTAGTACTCCAACAATTCCTTCATGGGTTTCTGAACAGTTACCTTTATCTTATGATATTGGTATTTCAATTCAGAATTTCCGAGCCATTATGGAATGGAAGTTATCTACAGATGTTTCTGAGGAAGATATTATTAATTATATTAAGGATTATTTATATGTGGATGATAATTCTGCATCTTCGATTTATTACTATTTTGTAGAACAGTATTTATATAGTGAAATTCCGTCCAGAAATAAGTTGTTGATTGAATATTATACTGGTTTTGGTGGTAGAAAATTTGTTGTTTTCCATTCATTGTATGGTAGACGTGTGAACGATGCTTTAAGTCGTGCCGTTGCTTATATTATTGCTCAACGTTATCATCGTGATGTTATGATTAGTATTGATGATAATGGCTTTTATTTAAGTAGTGATTCTAAGATTGGTGGTGCAGAAGCTTTTGAAGAGTTAAATAGTGAAAATTTAAGAGAAATTCTTATTAGTGCTATTGATAAAACTGAAACTTTAGCCAGCAGATTTAGAGATTGTGCAAATAGATCTTTAATGATTTTACGAAGGTATAAAGGTAGAGAGAAAAGCGTTGGTCGTCAGCAAGTAACCAGTAAAATATTATTAAACTTTGTTAAAGAAGTTGATGATCATTTTGCTATTTTGGAGGAAGCACGTAGAGAAGTTATTGAAGATTATATGGATATTAATCATGCAGAAGAAGTTTTAAAAGATATTGAAGAGAAGAAAATTGTTATTAAAACCATTGATACTGTAATTCCAACTCCTTTTGCTTTTAATTTAGTTTCAAGAGGTTATTTGGATGTTTTAAAATATGAAGAAAGAGCTGAATTTATTAGGAGAATGCATGAAGCTATTATTCAAAAAATCAATGAAAATAGAAGAAAAATATAAACATTAGTTAATGAATTTTAAAAAATGATAATTAATTTATAATAAAAAAGAATTAATAGTAACAATAACCAATAGATAGATATTTTTAATATAAATAGCAAACATAGTAATAAGCAAGTAGGTAATATAATAATAAATAATAGGGGAGAAAAGATATGGCAGAGAAAAAATATTATCCTTCAGAAGAAATACACGTTAAAGAAGAATTTTCATCCTATGTAACATTTGAAAACATATATGGTGGCCATAAAACATACATAAAAATTCCCAACAAATGCGATATAAATTTAAATGTTTATGATTTGATCCCCGGAATTTCAGTAATTATAGAACATTCAAATTTAATAGACACATTTAGAAGTAACAACGACATATTATATTACGAACATCCCGAAGATGCTTTATTATTAAATTATGTGGCTCAAGGACAGTGTCAATACGAATTAGAACCAGACAAATATTTATTTATTAAGGAAAATTATATTAATGTTTATATAAAGGAATTAAATCCACATTCTTTCAGTTATATTGGTGATGTGACATTATACCATATAATTATAAACAAAAAACAATTTAAAGAATTTACAGGACGTAATAAAGAATTCAATGAAATAGTACAAGAGTTATTTGAATCAACAAAAAAAGAAAATTGCATAATATTCAAATCCCCCAATAGAATAACCGAAATTATTGAAGAATTCAGTAGATTTGAAATTAAAAAAGAAAAAAGTGCAAAATTATTCTTTGAATTAAAAGCATTGGAATGTTTATTAGTCCTCTATGAATATGGTATCAATGATGAAAAGAATATTCAACGTACATATTCTGATGCAACAATAAGAGTAGTTCGAAATATAAAAAATTCATTATCCCGAAATATTGCAAGTTATGTTTCTTTAGATGCATTATCTTTAAATTATGGGATAAACTTAACTACACTAAAAAATTGTTTTAAAGATATGTATGGAAAGCCATTGTACACATGGTACAAGGAGTATAAATTTATTCGAGCGAAAGAATTGATTAAAAATACAGATTATCCGATTTCTAAGATAGCTTATATGGTAGGATATAAGAGTAGTAGTAAGTTTGCAAAAGCATTCAAGAAAGAAATGGGTGTATTACCTTCAGTTTATCGTAAGAATAAAAAATAACTTCCAAATTCAACTTTTTTTTAAATAATTTCCAAAAATTTTTCGTAAAAATAATAAATAAACAAAAACAAATATATTACATAAGTTATAACCTTAAAAAAATAAACGAGAGATACAATGAATTATTTATTAGCAGTGATAATATTAATTTACATTGCAATGATGGTTCTGGTAGGTTATATTGCTTGGAAACGTACAAGTAGTAATGAAGATTACTTAGTTGCAGGACGTAAAACCAGTTCAATTGTAATGGCACTTAGTTATGGTGCTACATTTATCAGTACTGCAGCAATCGTAGGTTTTGGAGGTTTAGCAGGAACTAATGGTTTAGGAATATTATGGTTAGTATTTTTAAATATTGCAGTAGGAATATTCATAGCATTCGTATTCTTCGGTAAACCAACAAGAGCAATAGGTAAATATTTAAATGCATTAACATTTCCAGAATTTTTATCAAGAAGATTTAACAGTAAATTCATCCAATATTTCAGTGGATTACTAATCTTTTGTGCAATGCCAGTATATGCAGCTAGTGTATTAATAGGAGCTGCAAGATTTTTAGAAACAACATTAAGTGTAGAATTCCAAATTGCTATTATCATATTAGCAATAATTATTGGATTCTATGTGATATTTGGTGGATTAAAAGGAGTAATGTATACCGATGCAGTTCAAGGAATTATAATGTTCTTTGGAATGCTTGTATTATTAGTAAGTATTTATTGGGTGCTTGGTGGAGTAACAAATGCTCATACATTACTATCAAACATGGCACCACTATTCCCAGAGACAGCTAAAGCAACAGGTGCTACTGGATGGACAACATTCCCTAAAGTAGGAAGTGTGTTCTGGTGGAACCTAGTTACATCAATCATTATGGGAGTAGGAATTGGAGCAATAGCTCAACCACAATTAGCAGTAAGATTTATGACAGTAAACAGTAACCGTGAACTAAACAGAGGAGTTCTTATTGGTGGAATATTCATATTTGTAGCAACATTCTCAGCATATGTTGTAGGAGCATTATCTAATGTGTACTTCTACCAGACAACAGGACAAATAGCTTTACAAGCAGCTGGAGGAAATGTAGATAAAATTATACCAACATTCATAAGTTCAGCAATGCCAGAATGGTTCACATACATTTTCACATTAACATTATTATGTGCAGCAATGAGTACACTAAGTACACAATTCCACTCACAAGGATCAGCAATCGGACACGATATATATGCATCCACACGTAAAGATAAGAAAGAAAGCATGAGTGTAACCCGTATAGGTATACTAATTGGTATTGTATTAGCAGTAATATTAGCATTTATATTACCTGGAGGAGTTGTAGCACAAGGTACAACAATCTTCTTCGGTATTTGTGCAGCTGCATTTATGCCAGTGTACATCTGTGCTTTATTCTGGAAACGTACAACCAAACAAGGAGCAATAGCAGGTATTGTTAGTGGAGCTTTAGTAAGTCTTTTCTGTTTATTATTCACACACCAAAAAGAAGCAGCAGGAATTGGACTTTGTAAAATGCTAACTGGACAAACAGTTTTATTTACTGCAATGCCTTGGCCATATGTAGATCCAATGATTATTGCATTACCAATATCATTCATAGTTACAATTGTTGTAACACTTCTTACACATAACACAAAAGAAGAACAAGAAGAAATTAATAAAATGTTCGATGCAAAAAATAGTGTAGGTGATGCACAATGATTGAAATTTTAGGACTTAGTGATCCATGGATACTTGGAGGATATCTTGGTTGTGTTATCATAACATTAATTTGTGTAATCTACGGAGCTATTAACTGGAATAAGGAATAAATTATTCCACTTTCCCCACCTTATTTTTATAACTAATTTTTTTAAACTTGATTAACAAAAATATAACTAGTGATATAATGTTATATGCGATAATAGATATTGGTTCCAGCATTATCAAGTACAAAATTTACGAATATGCTAATAATAATGTTGAACCAGTCATAATACATGATAAAACCATGGGATTAATAAATTATAGAAAAAACAATATTTTAACAGATGAAGGAATAGAAGTATTATTAAGTACTTTGAATGAATTTAAAAAATATTCTGAGAAATTAAATGTAGATAAATCTTTTTACATAGCAACTGCCAGTCTTAGAAATATTAAAAATAGGGAAGAAGTTTTAAC
>ODAI013773494.1_pt1 | contig 36209 bp, 26 predicted proteins | sample 1539321 | NCBI WGS metagenome assembly ODAI01 (sample SAMN02144231, study PRJEB22623) | gut metagenome | biome: sheep rumen | host: Ovis aries | place: New Zealand
CCGGCGGTCACGTTCGCTAGTCCGGCTGGTACTTGTGGTAGGCTGGCGCTGTCGAGCGGTGTGATAGACAACCGCATGCCCGATTTCATACCCTCGGCTGGCACACATAACCGGGCGCCGCCCAGCGACAATGTGTCGTTGGCTGTACCTGTGAACTGCTTGCTGACAGTATATTGGTTGGTGTTTTCCGAGGCGCGCTTCACGCAGCGGGCAACCTGCCGTTGGCTGGTTGGCGCAACATCGGCGCCAGACATTTCGGCTCTAACACTTTCGGTTACAGCGGTTGGCACGGCTTCACTATGTTTCAAGGCCGTGCCGGTCTCCAATTCCGTGTCGGCATTGGGGGTATTCGGTGTGTGGTTGCATGCGGCTAACAATACGGTCAGGGCCGCCAGACATATTTTCCTCATTTTCTAATAATACTCAGGTTCTTCGTTTCTTTTAGTGTGCAAAGCTGTACCATGAAGATGCCGTTATAGGGCAGGTTCAGGGTCACATCGTGGAACTTTCCGGCCAGGTCGTTGCGCTGGCCTATAAAGCGGCCGTTAGCATCGTACAGTTTGACGGTCAGCCCCATTTCTTCGGGCATAAGTATACGGATGCGTACGTTGCCGTCGGTGGTCGGATTCGGATACACCTCCATGTTGGCAAAAATACTGCCGTCTGTCTCTCGTCTCAGTTTGTTGCCGTCGGCGGTTACGCTTAAACTGTTCACTCCCTTTTTTAGGGTCACGTTGCGGAAGTAGCCAGCCTCGTCGGCAGTGTACGGGGTGCCGTTTACATCTAACCGGAAACTCTCGATGGCTGTCTGGTCAAGCAACTCGGCCAGTTGGCTGTTGTCGAGCCGGACGTCCACGCTGATGGTGTCGCAGGTTACGCTGGCTTTCCATTCGCGTTCTAGTGAAACGGTTGCCGTATCGTTGCCAAAACATAGATTGCCGCCATTGTCGCCCACCAGTACGAAGTCGAGGTTGTCGAGCGGGCGGTTTGACCGCAATGTCAGTGCGGTAGACTGAAGGGTGTCTTTCCGCAAGGCCGACGAGTCATCGCGCGCTATGCCCGATATGTTGTTGCTGTACTCCTCCAGCGCCGTATGGTTCCATACCAGACTGTTATCGGAAGCCAGATAGTTGTTCTGCAGCGTTACATCGTGATGTAGGGCCAAATAGGTTTCCACCTTCAGCCGCTCAACGCTGTTCAGCACTCGGTTGTATACGACCACCTCACCACTGTTGCCCTGCCGGTTAACCGGAACAGGCGTGCCTCCTTTATCGAAGCGCAGTTGCAGGTTCTTTCCTTCAATACGTCCGTTATGGTAGGTGTTGATCTGTTTCTGACGGGTGTCGACACCGCCGAAATTGATGTATTCGCAGTCAGTCAGGTTTGCCTTACGCTTGTTGGTCATTACAATGTCGCGCAGGCTATCGCCCGATATTTTCCAATAGAGCGCCTCACCCGCCGAGTCGGGTTGTTGCACACAGAACACGCTGACACCTTTGCCGCCGGCTATTTTCTGAGAATGTGGACTCCCCCAAGCGCAGTAGCCTTTCACACCTCCGGGCGCTGCCGCCCACAGGTTACCGGCCCCTATGGCCAGTAGTGCTGTTAAAGACGCCAATATGGCTGCATTTTGTGTTTTTTGCATTTATCTAATTTCTTTATATTGTCGAATATGGTGACAGAGAAGCCCACCGTCAGGCTCAGCCAGTTTGTCTGGCACACGCAGTCGGTGTAACCGCTGGTGTTGAACGTCTTGTCGGTCGCGTTCTCTTTCTTAACGTTGAGCATGTCGGTCAGTCCGTGTATAAAGCGCAGTTCGGTGTGGAATCCGCTCTCATGCTCCCAACCCAGAATAACGCCTGCTCCGATTTCGTTGGTTGCGGTTATCTCCTCTTTCAAGTTCTTCGTTACGTCTAACCGTTTGGCACTGGTGCCGCTGTATTTGAAGCGGATGTCCTGCTCGCCCATGTGGAAACCGTAACGTCCGCCAACTCCCATATACAGCCCTTTGGTGAGGTATAGTTTAATGTTCAGACCCGCTCCCAGGTAATGGTTGACAAACATATACTCGGCTTCCACGGGTTTCGGCACAGTGTTGCCGTATTTCAGCCGTTCGCCCTGTGAATAGTACGAAGCCTCCACCTCGAAACCCGTGCGGTCAATCTGGTATTGGCCGAAAAGGCTCAGTGTCGGCATCACGTAAAAACCTTTTTCCCAGGTGTAGGTCGGTTTCTTCTCTCCGCTTTCCAGTACGCTGGTCAGACTCCCTATGCGGGAATGTGCCGCCCCCACACGCAGGCCGACGGTCAGTTTGCCGGGGTGCTCGTCGGGCCACTTGCAGAAGCCGTTATAGGCGTGAAGCGGACCGACAGACAGAACCGAAAGCGTGGCGACAGTCAGAATTTCAAACCTCATTTCCTGTCAATGCCAAGCGCATAGCCCACCGTCAGTTGGAAACTGTGCGCGTTGTTGTCCTGCTCCACCCAGTTATATGAGTTATACTGCGTCTCTACCAGATCGAGCACACTATAGTGGTAAGCGGCCTGCACGCTGAGGTTGTTCTGGAACTCCCAACCGATTTGGAGGCCGACACCCAGGTCGAACTTTCCCTTCAATTTGTCCTGCATAATGTTTTGCGTCAGCTCGTTTGTCGGGTAGTCGAATTTGTCAAAAACCGCATCCTCTTGGTTCGACTCGTAGGTCACGTTGTCGGGCGACAGACAGAAGCCGAAACGCGCGCCCGGGGCAATAAAGAGTCCCTGGTACGGATAAACCTTCACATAGCCCCCGGCACCAACATAGTGGTACTTGAAGTCGGCCGTATAGTTCAGGGTGTTGATGTCCTCGTATTCGGTCGAGGTGTGCTGTTGGTAGTAAAGCAACTCGAACTGGCCGCCAAACAACTTGTCGTTGTCGTGGTAGCTATAAAACAGCGCCGCCGTTGGCGAACATTTCAAATGGTCGGTGAAGGTGTAGTTGGAGTAATAGTCTTCGCTGACCAGAATGCTGCTCAGCGAATTCATCTTCGTCACCGCCGCACCTGCCTTTATGCCCACCATATTGGTGGAGGCATATTGCGCACGGACTCCTCCCGTAAACAAACTTAACAACAATCCCAACACTAAGAAGGTTTTCTTTTGCATTTTACTCCTCTCTTTATATTGGCTTACCTTGTAACAGCAGTTGTTTGTAAAAAAAACATCAGTTTTTTCAACTTGTCCATGGCAAGTCTTTAGGTTCACTACTCTATATACGATAACAGAGAAACTGACAAAAAACAAGACGCTCTCACCGCCTTTTGCAGTCTGGTGCTACCTTTTCATAGCTAAAAGCAAAGATATAAAATGTTATTTTGCGAACAATACACTATTAAACAATAGTTATCGACATTTTTTCTTTTTTTTGCCGTATAAAAAAATGAGGATGCACCACTAACGGTGCACCCCCATCCACTAATATAAATGAAGACAAGTGCTCAGCCAAATATATATGCGATGCTTTTCCCCCCTCATTCCAGATTGGTATCTAGTGAGTTGGAGGTACTGTTATCGACAGGAGTCTGTAGACTATCGTTCACGGTAACGGGAATAGGAACCTCGTGCACAACGCACCATATATGTGGTGTTTCAACCTTTTGTACAGGTGTTACCTCTACGTCGTCATCGTCGTTCGAACAAGAACAAAGACTGCTAGCGGCAAATGATAAAATGCCGCACAATAAAAGAAATCTCATTGCAATTCAAATAAATATACTATATAACTACATAGCAAACCTACCGGCAACCAGTTTAATGGTTACCGGGTCGGTTTGCTTTATAATACGTTATTAAAGTATTCATTAATTGCGGCAACAGCCATCATGCCATACAATACTTTATACTTCATGGCAAAAACATATTAAATATACTATATCGAAAAATAAAACAAGGCCTGCCGTTGATTCTAACCTGACGAATGTAGCGCTGGCTTGTTTTAATACCTATTATTATTAGTAGCTGTAGAAATAGAGAGCTCCTTCGCTTTCTTTGCCGAGGTCAATGGTTTTAAGGTCTTCTGCATCGTTCATTGTTGCAGGGCGGACGTAGAAAACCTTAGGTGTTGCACCTTTCACTTTTGCTGTGATGTCGAATCTGCAAACGCAGTCCGCTCTATCTTCGCTGGTATTAGCATCGTAGGGTTTAACAACGAGCGTGTCTCCCTTTATATCAATATCCATTTTAGGAATTGCGTCACAACCCATTGTAAAGTTGTTGGCAGTAAATAAAATTTCGCCTTTATTCTTGTCGAATGTGTACGAGAAAAATGTGGCTATAATTTGTGAATTTTTTAAACTGAAAAGCGGTTGGATAGAATCGTTAGATTCGTCAGATTCATCAAAAGGAGATCCAAGGCAGTCGCTTGCCTCTACAAATTCTGAAGTCAGCTTGTTGGTAACGATGCTTGTAACTTCGTCCTCCTCATCGCTATCGCAAGCATTGAAATTCAGAGCCGTGAGTGCGACAACTCCGCATAATAGTAAAGTTTTTTTCATGATATAAAAATTTAATTGGTGTGTTAGACAAATATCAACTGCAAATATATAAAAAAAGTATATCAATCCTAATAATTTTGAAAAAAATGCTGTAAGACAGATAAAATAAAGGCAGACTGCTTGCGCAACCTGCCTTTAATTGCCATCGTTGAAACGGATGGCCATACAATTTGTGAAAAGTGTTAGTGTAGTTTTTATTAAAAATGTAGTTAGTTGTTATAGACTGTTTACAGTTCAATATGTCTTTAGCGGGTAAAGTTTTTAGCGTCCTGTTTGTTCGGTGTAAAAGCCTTCTCGTGAAACCCTTTCAGGAGAAGGCTTTTTTCACTTACTTTTTAATAAACTTAAAAACCTTACCATCTATATTCGCAAAATAAATACCATTCGTCCAGTTGCTGACTTCCAGCTTGTTGGTACCGTGCTGTAATTCACCTGTGTATACCACACGCCCAATAGCGTCGGAAATAACCAGGAGGTCGCCCTCTTTAGCTTCGATGTTCAATTCGCTGTTGTCGGAGAGGTAGATGTCGGCTACCCCATCAGCATACAGTTCGTTTACGTAGGTGTTGCTGCATTCGTCGAGAACAGCCATCTTGGCTTCGTCCTTCCATGCGTCGGTCACCGTTTTACCCCAGTCGCCCGATGCGGTCCATGTTTCGGTATTGTTCCAGTTGTTGATAGAAATGTTGGAATAAGAGGCCAAAACAGGATCTGCCGTCGCGTCCTTTACCACATCGAGGTACTCTACTGGGCTGCCGTTGCCATACCACGACCAAGCCAACCAGCCCACATTCTTCTCTTTGCAGTAAGCGATAATCTTTTCCTCGTCGACGTCTCCGTCGCTGTGGAACCAGCCGAACTCGCCAATACAGAGTGGCAGGGCTTGGTTGATAACGCCGTCGATGTTTGGTATTACCTTGTTTGTGTTGCCGGCACCGCCGTACATGTGGATGGAGAAGATGACGTTGTTGTCGACATCGGCTGCCATAACTTCTTTACCATAGGTGTGTATGGTAGCCGCACTTTGTCCGTAACCTCCGGCATCTACCATTATGCAGTGGCGCAACCCGGCATTTCTAATAACCGGAATGGCCTTTACATAACCATCGCGCCAGTTGGTAGCGGCCGACGAGTTGTGCCATTCGTTGGCGATGTTGATGATGACGTATGGCTCGGTACCTTTCAATACAGGAGCCAGATTTGCGAAATAATTGGCAGCACCTACCAGGTCTGCAATTTCGTCGCTACCGGTTACGTCGTGTACCTCCAGAATGGCTACCATTCCATATTCCTTGCATTTGTTGACAATCTCTTGTACCTCAGAAGCACTGTCGTTGTTGTATTTTACACCGTTGCCCAATACAACACGTACAGCATTCGCACCGTATTTGTGTATAGCTTCCAACTGATTGTAGGCAGAACTCTTAAACCAAGTGTAGGCCAAGTTCACACCGCGCATAACGAACTCGTTGCCGCAGTGGTCGAGCACCTTCGAACCGTCGACTTTAATGCCGTCTACATCCGACACCTTGAATTCGTAAACAGGAGCGTCGTTGTCTTTCTCAATTCTAACATAGTCGACAACCGCCCACGTCCATATAGGGGTCAGTTTCACAATGTTCTCGCCGGCAGAGAAATCGTAAGTGCCAACAAGGCATTCGCCCATTTGGTCGGTACTCTTGTCGCCGGTGCTTTCGCCGAGGTTGGCGGTGCCGCCAATGCCGTTCACAGCACAGCTAATCTGCTTGAAGCCGTAAAGCGAGTTGTAGCCTACATATACTTTGTATGAACCTTTAGCAGCCAGATTGACTGTGAGGTTAATGTAGTCGTCTTCGTTCATCAGGTTGAGTACACCCTTACCCGATTTTTTCGATACGGTAACCTCGGTTGCCTTATAGTCGTTCGAGCATTCAACTTCGTAGATGCCTTTAGCTTCAGAAGCCGCACACACTTCGTCGAGCTCCATCTCCTCTGCTCCTGCAATGTAGGTTCCCCAGCCGGTCATCTCGTCGAGAGTGATGATGCTTTCGCTACTCATAGCACTCTGCCACAACTCTTTGCTGGTTTGGTCGATGAAACCGCCACCCCACGAGTTGTACCATGGCATCCACCACGACCACATATCGCCATTGGCAACCGCTTCGGTCGGATTTACGATAGGTCCGTTCTCGGTAAGGGCCATTATATGGTCTGAACCCATTTTGCTGACTATGGTGTTCCATGTGGCAATGTTCGAACTGTTGTTGTTCGCCCCGTTGTAGAGGTCAACACCAATCACGTCGACATAGCTGTCGCCCGGATACCATGCCTCGTCGTAGGCATAGCCCTTGCTCGGATTTTTTTCCAAGTTCCATACCCAAATCAGGTTCTTTACCCCGTTCACGTTGACCATACGGTCGTAAACCAGTCGGTAAAGCGACACGTAGCTCTCTGCGCCTTTTGTGCCCCACCAGAACCAGCCGCCTGCGGCTTCGTGTAGCGGACGCCATACGGCGGCAACACCCGATTTCTGCAGGTCGAGGAACAGGCCGGAAACAATGTCGATATCGTTAATAAGTGTTTTATACACCTCTGAATTGGTGTCCCATTCGGTAGTACCACTCTTGAAGCCCTGGGTATAGTCGAACACGGTGTAGTTGGCGTTTGCGCTCTTGTCGTAGAAAGCGCTGTCCTTGCCCGGACGCCAATGCCAGCAGAAAGCTGGAATACCGCCATCTTTATAGAGTTCTTTTGCGAGCGATATGCCGCTGTTGGTGTATTGTTGGTACCAGCCTTCGTCGGAATGCGCGCCAGTGGCGTTCAGCAGGTCAACCCCAACCAAGGCCGGATATTTACCGCCGTCGATGGAATGAAGGTACGACACATCGACTTGGGTCTTATAGCTGGAACCTCCGTTGTCCATGTCACCGCACATTACGCCTGAAACTGTTTTCTTCCCGAAATTGGTATATAAAAAGTCGTAAATCTTCTTAGCACCCTCCGTCGCGTCCTTCGTGACGGGAGTAGTGCTGATTGCCGCATACGACTGTGTAGTCAGTCCGGCGGCCAAAGCCATTAGGTATAAGAATTTCGTGCTCATTGTAGTAAAATTTTTACATGAGCAAAGCTATCAAAGTACGGTTGAATAGAGCAGGAGAATAGTCTCAAAAAAATGTAAAATTGTTTCAACGCACTGATTTTGGCGTATTTCCGAAGAATTCTTTAAAGCGCCGACTGAAATAAGAGGGGTCGTTAAAGCCTACAGCATAGGCAACATCGCTGACCGACATCTGCCCTTCTTCGAGCAGTTTTTTCGACATGTTCAAGCGGTATTCGGTCAGAATTTCGATAGGGGTCTTGTCGGTAATCGATTTCAGGCGTCGGCTGAGCGTTGCCTTGCTCATGCCCAGTTCACGTACAAAATCGGGCAGAGAGTAGAGCGGATTCGCATAGTTGGCTTTCACCAGTCCGATAATCTTTTCCAGCAATGGATTTATGGTATCGTTGGCAGCCTCTTCGTTACCTTCGTAGGTGCTGGTCAGCGCCTTTATCTGTATTTTTTGCTGCCACAGCAGGAAGTTGCAGATTTTAACTAACAATTCGTCGTCGGCAAATGGTTTGGCAATATAGTCGATAGCACCCATCGACAGGCCTTTCAGCCTCACATTGTTCTCTGTTTTCGCAGAAAGGAAGAGCAGCGGGATATTTGATGTGAGTAGGTGTGCGCCTAGTTTCTCATACATCTCTATACCGTTCATTTCTGGCATGTCGACGTCGCTTATAATAAGGTCGGGCACGTTTGCCTGTGCAAGGCTAAAGCCCTGTTCGCCGTTGTGTGCCGTCAGTACCTCGACGTAAGGGGAGAGCAGACTGCCGATGTGGTCTAAAATAAGTTCGTCGTCGTCGACCACCAGAATCGATTTGCCCGTCAGCAGGTCTTTGTTGATGGCCAGTTCCACTGTTTTTTTGTCTTCCTGCACGTCAATTGGTTCGTCGACGCATTTTGGTAGCGCAATTTCTACCGTGGTACCCTCCCCCTCTTTGCTGGTAATGTCAATAGAGCCCTTGTTCTTGCGGATATAGTCAGACACAATTTTGAATCCGTAACCATAACCGGCCTCTTGTTCGGTTCCAGAGGTGGAGGTCACATTACCGCCCGCCAACAACTCGTCGACTTTCTGCTGGGGCATACCAACCCCCTCGTCTACTACCTTTATAATGGTGTTACAATCGTTTTCACCCATAATAACAGACACTTTCCTGCCTTTGGGCGAGAACTTTACAGCATTCGTGACCAAATTGCGGACAATCGTCGAGAACATACGGGTATCGGTCCAGGTCATGAATCTGGTTTTCCCAATTTGGCAGAGTTCAATGTCTTTTTCACCGGCCAAGCCTGTCAGTAACGAAAGAGCCTCTTCCACCAACAGGTTGGCATCTACAGCCGTTGGATGGTAAAGAGAAAGTTCGGTTTCACCATTTGCCCATTGTAGCAGGTCGACCATTTGTTTTTGCAGGTTTTCCGACTCTTTGCTGAGTTTGGTCAAGATGCGTTGTTGGTCGGCGGGTGCGTACACTTGTGTTAATAACCGCTTTAGCGTAGAAACAATGGCAAACATAGGGTTCTTGAGGTCGTGCGCAACCACCGACACCAGTTGGTCTTTTTGTTTGAGTGTGTTGAGCAACGACTGGTTCGACGCCTCAATTTCCGATTTCTGTTCAGCCAGCCGCAAGTTGGCATCGTTCAAGTCACGGGTTCTTTCGTTAACCATTTGTTGCAGTTCCTGCCGGTATGCGTTCAACCTTCGCATCCTGATACGGTAGAAAGCAAAGAACAGTCCCAATAAGAACAGACCGACTAGCGTGTAGAACCAGCCCGTCTGCCACCAAGGGGGCGACACTGAGACGGGCAGGGTTATTATTTTTGCCGGCTTATCTCCTGAAAAGGCCGCCAATTCAATACGGAAGTTTCCCGATGGCAGGAATCCGACGTCGATACTCCGCTTGTCGCCCAGCTCAATCCAACTAGAGTCAATTTCAGGAATTCGGTATTTAGGAAGAAGAGTGTTCGAGAAAGACAAGTCAACCAGATCAAAATCAAGTGTGAAGCGGTTTTGGCTGTAGGCCAGTTTAAGTTCGCCGAGCTCTTTCAGCGGAACCGGTAGAAGTTTCGAGCCAGTTGGCACCGCTTCGCCGTTAATTCTCAATTGCGAGAAGGCCATATAGTCGGCCTGCATGTTTGTTTGAACTTTGGGTTGTACACAAACGAAGCCGTCTTTGCAGCCGAAGAAGATGTTGCCTGTTTCTGCCAGCAGGCAAGCCCTGCCTGTGAAATAGTCGAGTGAAGGCAGTGCCCTGGCGGGCATGACTGGCCGGTAGGTCTTGTGTTTTATGTCGATGGCGAGAATTCCGTTTGAGCCGCTTGCCCACAGCACACCGTTACTGTCGAAAATTACCGACGCATATTCACCGTTCGGCACGTATGACAGCGGTCCAAGATTGGCATCGTTTGGGTCGAACACCAAAAGCCCCTTGTTGGTGGCTGCGTAAAGGTAGTTGGCGGCATCGGCCACACAATGGTTGACGTGCAGTGGATTGCTCAGTAACGATTTGTCGGCATCGGGCAGAATAGGTTTGAAGCGTCCGTCTTTGTTACTCCAGATGGTTCTTGCCGAATACAATCTGATGGAACCGTCGGGCTTTTGGCAAGAGCCTTCCAGCCAGAGGTCGGGATAGTTGTTCATAGAGGAATCGGTCAGTACCAGCCGTTCCCACTTGTTGCCTTTCCCGCAGTAGATGCCGTCGCCGGCAACCGAAACATAGAGGGTTCCATCGTCCGTGCGGCATATATTCTTGGTCGTAAAGCGCGGATTTGTTATTCCGTTGTAGTTGAGTGTCGATAGTGCGCCAGTCTTTAGGTTTAAGCGGTTGGTTTTACCGCCCCAGTAGCCAATCAGGAAGTCGCTACCCTCTTTTATTATAGTCAGCACGCAGTTCGACGATAGACCAGCTATGCTGCGTTTAACCTGCAAGTGGTGGTCGAAGAGGTAAAGACCCAGCCCGTCGGTTCCCATCAGTAGGTTGCCGTCGTCGGTAGCGCAGAACGAAGCCCCAACGGCAACGGGGAAACCAACATCTTTCGACTTTACATAGGCATATCCATCCACCGAAGTGGTACGCCATACGCCCGAACTTTGGGTAGGCACCCAGATGTTGCCAGCCTTGTCGACAAACAGGGAAGAGATTTTGTTCAAGGCGTCTTCTGGCGCGTTAAGCGGAACAACCTTGTCGTAGGTGAAGTCCTTACCGTTGAATCTGCATTTCCAGAGCCCGTCGCCCAGCGTACCCATCCACAAGTATCCGTTATGGTCTCTAACCACGGCAGTAACGTAGTTGAAGGGCGCATCCACCTTCCTCAACAGTGGAGCGTCGGCCTCGTTAGAGAGTTCGGCCAGCCACATAGATCCCGCAGTCGAGCAGATAAGGATGTGGTTGTTGTCGAGGTTGAACAAATCGTTCACCAGCCCCCCTTTGACAACGGTTTGCGGCATAATCTGTCCATTTTTGTCGAGTATCAGCCAGCCGTTGTAGTTGCCAACCCAATAGCGCCCGAACTTGTCGGTACACACGTCAAGAATGTTGTTGTTGTAGTCCGATTCTACCTTTTTGAATTGTCCGTTATGTTTGTCGAACAGATAGATGCCGCACGCGGTAGAAAGCAAACCCCTTCCGTCTTGTTGGACGGAAAAGCCCTTTACGTCGTATCTCGGTTTGTTTACAGGAAGGAAAGAAGAGATATCCTCAAATTGTCCTGAATCATCGTTATACGAGAACAGTACCGAGTTCGAACTGGAGAAAGTCGGTCTGTTGTTCGGAAGTAGAAAACAGTAGGCGATGTCGTTCTTCAGTATTGCGGTATCGGTTGCGGAATTGTAGTTCTTGAAATTTGTGCCGTCGAACCGGCTAATGCCACAGCGGGTGGCTATCCAAATGAATCCGTTTTTGTCTTGGCAGACTGCATTGACCGAGTTGCTGCTTAAACCGTCTTCTACCGTGTAGTGCGCAAAAAGTACCCTTTCGGCACCCACAGAGGAGAGCGAGACTAGCAACAATGCAAAAAATACTATCTTTTTGAATACGGACATCTTTTGAAGTGCATATTATATACAAATATATAAATAACTGATGGAAAATAAGGTGTGTTGAAAAATTAATGTGTATTTGCCAAATAAGCTTTACTAATAATTCTAATACAAATGAACACACAAAACAAGTTATCTATCTTAGAAAAGATCTCCTATGGTGTTGGAGATATGGGATGTAATTTCATCTGGTTTCTAGTTGCCATCTCGTCTGTAATGTTCGGGGTTGGTGCCATCATCACCAATGTTGCAACCATTATATGTAAATTCATTGTTATGAAATACGGCAAGAAGAAGACCTGGATGGGCTGCTTTATCTTGTCGTCTGTCGTGTCAGCTATGTTTTGTTAGTTTCAAAAGAGTCGTTGGCCGCAGTCATTGCGCTTCAGATCCTCTTCACCTTATTTATTGGTCCATCGGCCTATATTATGTGGAGTATGTATGCTGACATTGCTGACAATACTGAAGTGGAAACCGGTCGCCGTGCAACAGGAATGATTTTCTCTTCGGCTACCATGGCACAGAAGTTGGGCAATACGATTGCCGCAATCATCCCTGGGGCATTTCTTTCATGGGTCGGGTTCAAAGCCAACGACATCAATATGAGCGACGATGTACGTAATATGATTCTGATTGTCTTTGCTTTGTTCCCAATTATCAGTGCGGTTTTCGCGCTTGTCTGCCTTTACTGTTACAATATCACTGAGGAGAAAGTCTCAGAAAATTAACGAATTTTGGAGGAAAGAAAAAAGCAGCAGGCTGGCAGTTAAACTCTGTTTAGAACTAGCTTTGCAGGGTTGTCTGCAAGACTTTCAGAAAAATAAAAATAAGGTTGAATTCTCCAGGAGGGAGGGTTCAACCTTATCGTTTATATGGGGAGTCTGCAAAGGCTGTAGTTAAGCGGCTACTGTTCCAGTTCCCCTACAGCGTGCCTGTATTCGGTTTCGTATATCCTGTATTGTGTTTTCGCCTCAATGTTGTTTGTTTTTGCCTGTTGCCACTGGCTTTGTGCGTCAAGCAAGTCGGTGAGTGTTCCCATCCCGTTTTCGTACCGGAGACGCATAATGCGGAGGTTTTCATCCGCCTGTTTCAATCCCAGTTCGGCTGTTTCTACCATAGCATATCCGTCCATAACATTCAGAATGGCCTGTTGCACCTGTATGCTCATTAGGCGTTCGTTCTGTTCCTTGTCTAATTTGGCGTTCTCCACTTCCAGTTTTGCAATTTTTATTTTCTTACCACCGTCTAACCAGTTAAGGAGAGGGATTTTGGCGGCAGCCACCACCATTCCCACACCACCGCTATAGTTATTGGTCGTTGGAATGTAGTTCCCAGTCTCGTCCTGTTCGTAGCCCTCGGTCTTTATGTTGGTAAAAAAGTTGTAGGCGGCTTGCAACCCTACGGTTGGCAACACGTCGGCACGTTCCATTTTCACCTGCAACTCTTTAGCCGCTATGTTCATTTCCAGAAGTTTCATTTCAGGCCTGTTCTCCAAACTGTTGCTCATATCGGTGGGGGCAGACACGGACACAATGGTGTCGGAAGGAATAATCTGGGTGGAGAGCGAGTCGCCAATGATGGCGCATAAGTTCATACGGCACAGATTAATGCCATTTTTAACTTTCTGTAACTGGTATTCCAACTCACTACGCTTTGCGTTGATGCGGATCAGTTCATATTCAGTTCCCATTTCAGCATCAAGAGATAGCTTCACTATGTTGTAGATGCTGTCTAATTGTGCCTTGTACGCTTCTACCATTTTTTGCTTTTCCCTAACAGCAATATAGGTCCAATAGGTGTTGTCAGCCTCTGCTATCACATCGGCTTTGGTTTGTTGCCGCTGTATTTCGGCAGCCTCCATTCCCAACTTGGCCAATTTGTTACCGTTATAGATTTTACCACCAACATAGATAGGTTGTGTCAGCGAAAAACCAGCGATAGAAGCACCACGCAGTTTCAAGGTCATACCCATTATTTCTTGATCTTGCAGGAAGACAGAGGTGGCACTTAGGTCCACTCTCGGAAAATAGTTGGTGAAAGCGGCTTGCTTCTGTAATTCGGAAGCCGCGAGGGAATTCTCAGACTTTTTCACCTTCTCGTTGTGCGCAACGGCCAAGCGCCGGCATTCTGCCAACGACAATGATACGGGTTGTTGCGCGTAAATGGAGAGAGACAGGAAAAGGAATAAAAGGGTTATATAGTGTTTCATTTTTACCTTTTGTTATGGTTTGCGGATGTGGAAGAAAGCAGTGTAGAAAATTGGTAAGAGCACCAGTGTGATGAGTGTACCCACCGTCAAACCGCTCATTATGGTGATGGCCATACTGCTGTACATCGGGTCTGGCAAAAGTGGTATCATACCCAGAATGGTGGTCAGCGATGCCATTATCACCGGCCTAACGCGGCTGACAGTTGCTTCAACCACCGCCTTGTAAGGGTTCACCTTCTCTTCCGTTTGCAGACGGTTGATTTCGTCAATCAGCACAATAGAGTTCTTGATCATCATTCCCATAAGCCCCATGAAACCAATAATGGCCATAAAGGTAAACGGCTGTTTGAACAAGATGAGTGTTGGCACAATGCCACAGAAGACGAACGGGAAGCAAATGAGGATGAGGGCCACTTTCTTCCAGTTGTTGAACAGCAGTAACAACAGGCCTAAGATGAGGAACATGGTGATGGGTACATATTTCAGCATGTTAACCAGAGCGTCGTCGCTGGTTTCGCTTTCTCCCAACCATTTCCTGCTGTAGCCGTCAGGTAGCGGAATGGCGTCTATCTCTTCTTTTACATCTTCTTTCAGTTTGGCGGCAGTAGCCTCGTAGAGGTCACTGTTCGGGTCGCACTCGGCTTCAATGGCCCGCTCGCCATTCACACGGTAAACCAGATTTTCTTCCCAACCCATGTGTATGTTACGGGCAACTGCACTGAGCGGAACAGCCGTAAACATTTTCTCTTTGATTTGGTTCATGTCTACAGCACCCGTCATCAGTGTGGCCGGATTAACGTCTACCGCATGGAGGTTCAAGGTGCTCCACACGGGTATGTCGCCCAGTTCGGTTATGTGCGAGCCGTCGGCATTTCTGACTTGCAGATTGATAAGCACTTGGTTTTCGTGGTCGTTTATAACACCCACGGTCAGTCCATCGGTTGCCGCTTGCAGGGCATTGCCCACATCGCTCCGTTCAATGCCACACCGCAATCCGTCTTGGCGGTTATATTCGGCGATGATGGATTTACCTGTCGGATTCCAGTTGTTTTGCACCGAATACGGGTCCACATACTGGCTTTTCCGCATAATAGCCTCGGCTTTGGTGCTTAACTGTCGTAAAACTTCGGGATCCGGACCAGAGAACTGCACCTCTACCAGGTGGCTGGTACCAATGCTGAAATTGTACTTGCGAAGTCTGATATAGGCATCGGGATAGAGTGAACGCAACTGGTCGCGTATGATTGGGAGCTGTTCTACCAGCGTGTTATAGTCTTTTGTGTCTACAATCAGTTCTCCATAGCAGTCGCCACCGTTGGTCATAGGTCTTACCAGACAATAGTGGGCAGGCGCACATCCCATAGAGGCCGCCACCCGTTCAACGTGTTCGTTCTTTCTCAACATCTCGGTCATTTCCAGCAGGTCGTGCTTCACCTTGTCGGGGTCGGTCTGGCTTGGCAGGTAGTACTCAACAACAAACTGCTTGTAGTCGAAATCGGGGAAGAACAGGTTCTTGACATGCACCATATTGGCCATGCAGAACACTAACAGGGCGACAGACACGGCAATGGTGGTTTTCTTATATTCAATTAGTTTGTCGATAGCACTGCGCACAAAACGGTGCATGGGCGAGTTCATCACCTTAGAGGTGTTTTGGCGCGCAGAACTGTCGCGTGCAGGTAATAGGGTTTTCGAGAAGACCGGTACCTGTGTTAAAGCCAGTATCCAACTGGCTAACAGGCTCACACTTAAAACAAGGAACAAGTCGCCCGCATATTCACCAGCCGTATCTGGTGACAAGAAAATGCCAATGAAAGTGCTGGCTGCTATGATGGTGGCACCCAACAGCGGCATGGCCGTATTCTGGCCAATACGGTAGAGGTAGGTCTTAGGACCGTATCCCCTGCGACGGTCTATCAGTATGCCGTCCATTATCACAATAGAGTTGTCGACCAACATACCCATTGCAACGATGAAAGCACCCAACGAAATACGCTGGAGGGTTGTTCCCATACACAGCAAGATTGGAAAGGAAAGGGCAATGGTGAGCACCAGTCCCGAACCAATGATAACGCCACTGCGGAATCCCATTGCAAAAATGAGAACGATGATGACGATGAGAACCGATTCCAATAAGTTGAGCATAAATGAGTCTATTGCCTCGTCGACCTTGTCGGGTTGGAAGAAGATTTTGTCGGTAGTCATGCCCACAGGTATCCTTTTCATCACTTCTGCCAGTTTTTTGTCTACCGCCTTGCCCACGTCCGGCACCACTGCATTGCCCTCCATAGTAAGGCAGATGGCGAGGGCTGGCTCTCCGTTTACAAAGAAACCGTTACGCTGTGGTTCTGCATATTCGCGCTCAATAGTGGCAATATCGCCTAAACGCACCTGTTTGCCATCGTGCGTTTGAATAAGCATGTCGCGAATGTCATCTTCATTATCGATGGCGTTGCTAATTCTGAATTGCACTTTGTCGCTTCCGTTTTGGAAGTTGCCAGCAGGAATCACTTTGCCCGCATTCTGCAAGTTCATCATCAACTGCGTTGGGATGAGACCGTTGCGCGCTATTTTTTCTTTCGAAATTCTGATGTTGATAACCTCGCTGCGGTTTCCCACAATGTTGATTCGTTTAACGCCAGGAACGCTCAATAGTTCGCGTTTTATGACTTTGGCGTAATCGTTCAACTCGTTAAAGTTATAACCAGGTCCGGTCAGGCTGTAGAAAATGCCGTAAACATCCATCATGTCGTCTACCACGATGGGGTCGTAGCAGTCTTGTGGAAGTCTGCCCTTGGCGTCGTTAACCTTTCTCCGCAGCAAGTCGAAACTCTGTTCCAGGTCTTTCATCAGCAATGTCCATTCAAATTCAACGGTAATCATTGCCATACCTGGCTTGCATTCGCTCTTAATTTTCCTTACTTTGGGCAGGGTACGCAGTTCCTCCTCCATAAGCTGTGCCACCTTCAGCTCCACTTCGTGTGCGGTGGCACCCATATAAGGAATCACCACCATAGCCTGTTTGCCAGCCACAGCAGGGTCTTCCAGTTTTGGCATCTGTATAAAGGAAAGGACACCGGCGATGATGATGCCCACAATGAGAGACCAGAATAAGACAGGTCTGCCCATTAGGAATTTTGTTATCTTCAAAACCATAATCGCAACGTTCTATCTATTTAAGTCCTCCAACATTCGATGCCGATGGCTGTGAAATGACATCCACTTTTTCGCCCTCAACCAGGTGCTCAACACCCGCTTTCACAATCTGTTCGGTGCCATTAAAACCATTGCCCACTTTAACGTTCCCCTTGGCATCGAATCCCTCAACTTTCACCACTTTCCGGCTGATGGTGGAGTCGGCTTCCACCACCCATACGCAGTCATCGCTACCCGACTTGAAAATAGCGTGCATAGGTAGGGAATAAGTTGATTTCTCTTTCCCATCCTTCATGTTGACGGTGATGCCGATGTTCATGCCGGCAGTCACACCTGTCGGTATTTTCGTAAAAGCGAGTTTTAGCAGGTAGAGCTGGTTACCGTCGGCTTTCGGGGTCATTCCAACAATGCGCATAGGCACCTCTCGGCTACCTTCCAGACTAGTTTTACCGTTAATGCTGCTGATTTTCTCTTTTTGTGTGTATAGTTCAGCTGGAATGCTGACCTCAACCTCCATGTTGCCATTGTCGAGCAGTGAGATAATGGGAGTTCCCGCATCCACCATTTCCGACTTCTCGAAGTTAACCTTTTGCACGTATCCGCTAACCGGAGCGTAAACTTTGCAGTATTCAATGCGGTTCTTCTCGTTTTGCAGTTGAATGGCCAGTCGGTCTAAACCGCTTACGGCTTTTTCGTAATCGTTAACTGATATGCTTTTCCCTTCACGCAATTTTTTCAAGCGCGCCACTTCGTGGTTGAACTGGTCATACTGAATCTGCGCATTGTTTAATGCCAACAGGTAGTCTTTTGTATCGAGCGACGCAATCAGTTGTCCTTGTTTTACAAACGTACCTTCCTTCACATATACTTGTTCAATTTGTCCTGCCGTCTTGAATGCAACATTTATCTCTCTGGATTCTCTGACGGTTCCTGAAAAAGTTTTCACCTTCCCAGAGCCAGTAAGTTGTGGATACGTGGTCATTACGCAGTGTTTGGTGCCTTGCGGGTTGGTGGTTTCACTCTTCTTGCAACCACCCAACATCAATAAGATGAACGATGCGGACAAAAATATTTCCGATTTCATATGCTTTTTTGATCAGTAATTTTTTTCTAATGCAAAAATCCACATTTATCTCCAAATTAAAGACTACTCCCAGTACCTAAAAATGTCCGAAAGGATGGTTTTCTTGTACATAATATACGTATATAATTAGAAAAATTGTTCTATATGGCGTTTTCTAGTTTAGAGGAGAAAAACTATATTTGTAACAAACCAGTACACATGATTTATGAAAAAGCGGAATATAGAGGTCTTCAATTTTTCCAGTATGAGGGGCACCCCCCAGGTTGTTAATTATAAAGACAAACTCATTTTGGGCGACAATGTGGGTAAAAAATTGGACCTCGACTCCATTACTCGCAGTTTTAACTTGCTATATCCTACGAAAACGCAATGTACCATAACCCTTCTTTGTCTGAAAGGAAGCATGAAGGTACGCATCAACTTCACAGATTACGACGTGACGGCTTTTAATGAGGTCATTATCATTCCAAATACGCTTTCACAAGTGCTAAGTATGTCGGAGGATGTGGAATTGGTGGTATTGATGTTTTCCGACGCCTCCTTTTTCTCTTTTACGCCAGTCAGTGACCTTGCCAATATGTACAACCACACGCAAAACTGCCCTGTGCTTAGCATACCACCAGACAAATGTGCCTTTTTATTTGAGATTTACACTCTATTGCGTAATGATATAACAAACGCCGACTTCACTCAGAAAGACGAAGTGTTACAGGGTTATCTTCAAGTGTATGTTGCCCACCACCGCCATTTGTTTTCATCTTATGCAAAGAGCGACGAGCACGTTGTCACAGACCGGCGAACACAAATCTACATGCAATTTATCAGTTTGGTCAACGAACACTACAGCCAGCACCGCGACGTGAAATTTTATGCAACCGAAATGAACATTTCTCCTAAATATCTGTCGCAAGTGGTCTATTCGGTTATTGGCAAGTATTCTTTAGATATTATAAAGGAACGAGTGATTTTTGAGGCGAAAGCTTTACTTAAAAGCCGCAAGTATACGGTTCAGGAGGTGGCGTATATGTTGAATTTTGCCAATCCTTCTTTTTTTGGCAGATATTTTCTTGCCGAGACCAGATGTACCCCTCGGCAGTACATGAAAAAAGATATGGTTTAAATGCGGCAGATTTAATAAAAACAAGGTCGGAACTCTCCTGGCCCCGACCTTGTTGTCTATTTGTGGTTATATCTGTTATTCCTTCAGCCAGTTTCTGTATTTTATCCACACATGCAGCCAAATGCGGGCAATGGAGTCGATGGCGTCGGCAAAAATCATCTTGTTGTAGGTGTCGAAGTTCCTGCCCCATTCCGTGAGGTTGGTAAACTCGGTATAACTCTGGCTTGGAGTGAAACTTTCGGGCACCAGGTAGTACGAGAACAGGTATGAGTATTGCGAAACGCCACTCATATAGTCCCATGTACTGGAGTTGTTAGTGCCCCAACCGTGTACGTACGGACGGGTGTTTACCTCGTTATCAACATCCTGCAACAGTTGGGTGACCTTAAGCGGCAGCGGATAGCCGTCTGGGTCGTAATAGAAGCGGTTGTTATCGGTGTCAATCTTATACGATTTTTTTATTTGGTCCTCCCATTTCTTCTCAATGCTTCCATGTAGACCTTTCTCGTCTGAGAAAGGACGGTTGTCGCAGTGGAATGGCATATGGCAGTCGGCCACATAATGGCTGAGGATGAAGAAGCGCAGGGCTATGTGGTTGTTGGTAGTGGTAATGGGGCAACCCCGTTCTTCTTTCTGCAACATTTTGAAGTTGTCGACAATGCTGTGGGCAATCGACTCGCACCTGTCGGCGCAGTTTCCTTTAACAATGTTATACGGTTGCTGGTAAAGGGGCGACGACTTCTTCATCATAGCGCTGATGGAATGTGTGTTCGGCATGCCACGGAACGAAGAGTAATTGCCGTCGGCCGCAGGCTGGTATTTCACAATGTGGCTGGTACTCATATCCTTGAACACATCGTCCGGATACCATGCGCCCTCTATAACGAAGTCGCGGTAGTCTTTAAACCATTTCCACAAACTTTTTGCATGTAGGCGTACATCGTCGGCAACACCTTTCACAACAGCTGTATCGGTAGTGGTGGCAATAACTTCCAGACGTTTAATAGCCATAAAGGCCAACCATGCGTGCGAGTATTTTTTCATGTTTTATGTTTCACAATTGTCTTAACACAAAAATAAATAAAACCCGTTTAAAATGTGTCTCTTGCCACGTTTTATATTTTGTGCCCCTCCTTTCCGTATCCAGCTGTTTAAAAAAAAGTCACGCCACTTTGTTTTTTGTGCCCCGCCCTAGTCTTCTACACCTTGTTCATTTCTTTTTTCATACCGTGTGCTAAAAATGTGTACCTTTGAAATTGGGAGATAAGAGCCATGCAGGAAAAACAAAGGACATATATCGCTATTGATTTGAAGTCGTTCTTCGCGTCGGTTGAGTGCGTCGAGCGTGGGCTCGATCCGCTTACTACCAATCTGGTGGTGGCCGATACCAGCCGTACGGAAAAGACGATATGTCTGGCGGTAACTCCGTCACTGAAGTCGTATGGCATACCAGGCCGTGCCCGCCTTTTCGAAGTGGTACAGAAGGTGCGGGAGGTGAATATGGCCCGTAGGCGTAATGTGGCTGGTTATACCTTTACAGGCAAATCGGCTAACGCACAGGAGCTAGCGACGCATCCCGACTGGGAAGTCGATTATATAGCCGCACCGCCACGTATGGCCTACTATATAAAGTACAGTACCCGCATTTACGACATTTATTTAAAATACATAGCCCCCGAAGACATTTTCGTTTACAGTATAGACGAGGTGTTTATCGATGCCACCAATTACCTGAACACTTACGGACTTACGGCTCACGAACTGGCTATGAAGATGATAAAGGATGTGCTTTCGCAAACCGGTATAACAGCTACGGCAGGAATAGGCACCAACCTCTATCTTTGTAAAATTGCCATGGATATTGTGGCCAAGCACATACCCGCCGATAAGGACGGTGTGCGGATAGCTGAACTTGACGAGATGAGCTACCGCCGAAAATTGTGGGACCACCAGCCACTGACCAGTTTCTGGCGGTTTGGTAAGGGAACGGCGCGCAAACTGGAGGAATACGGTATTTTTACCATGGGCCAGATTGCTCGTTGCTCGCTTGAACACGAGGATTTCCTCTACCGCCTTTTCGGGGTGAATGCAGAACTGATTATCGACCATGCATGGGGGTGGGAACCTTGTACAATCGACATGGTGAAGCAATATAAACCCGCGACCAACTCTCTGAGTAGCGGACAAGTGTTGCAGTCGGCCTACACCTTCGCCAAAGCGCGGGTGGTAGCCGCAGAAATGGCCGACAGTGTGGCGCTCGACCTGCTCGACAAACATCTGGTAACCGACCAGCTTGTGCTGACTATAGGTTACGATGTGGAAAGCCTTACCAAATCTGAAATCCGCGAAAAATATACCGGAGAGTTGGCTTGTGACTATTATGGGCGCATTGTGCCCAAACCTGCGCACGGAACGGCTAACCTCGACCAACAGACCTCTTCTGCCAAATTGATAAGGGAGGCAGTTGTCAGCCTTTTCGACCGTATTGTCAACCCAGAACTTCTAGTCCGACGGTTAAACCTGTCGACCAACCGTGTGGTTGAAGAAAGCAGGGTGAAGGCTGAACGACCTGTTCAGTTGGACCTGTTTACCGACTACGAGGCGCTAAGAAAGAAGAAGGCTGCTGAAAAGGCGGCCCTTGAAAAAGAACGAAAAATGCAGCAGGCTGTGCTCGGCATAAAAAAGAAGTTTGGCAAGAACGCCATTCTGAAGGGGCTGAACTTCAAAGATGGCGCAACGGCCATTGAACGTAACCAGCAAATTGGAGGACATAAAGCATAATAGTGTATGGGTGAGTACGATGATATCATAAACCTTCCGCACCCTGTTTCAAAAAAGCATCCGCAAATGTCGATGCTCAATAGGGCGGCCCAGTTTGCGCCTTTTGCGGCGCTGACCGGACATGGCGCGGCCATTGAGGAAACGGCACGGTTGACCGATAGCCAGATTGAACTGGATGAAAACGGCCGGGCAGAACTGGACCGTAAGATGGAACAGCTCCTTTCGCAAGTGTTTCGCCACCCTACGGTTACTATCACCTATTTCCAACCCGACGCGCGCAAGGCTGGTGGAGCCTATTTTTCGATTACGGCAACCGTTAAAAAATGGGACGAATATGAGCAAACGCTGATAATGACCGACGGAACGGAACTGCCTGTGCAAATGATTTTGGATATACGCGGGGAAATTTTCGACGAACTTTCTTCCGACTAACTTATTTTGTGCTGATTATGGACGCTGTAACTGTAAAATTGAAGAACCTTTCTATAGGTTATAAAGAGGGCAAAATCTGCAAAGAGATTGTCAGAGACCTGAATGCAACCCTGCTGCCGGGTGAACTGACATGCCTGTTGGGGCCGAATGGCGCTGGAAAGTCGACCCTTTTACGCACTCTCTGCAACTTTCTGCCTCCGGTGGCTGGCGTTATTGACATTAACGGTCGCAGTTTGGCCTCTTATTCCAATCAGGAGATGGCCCGGCTGGTAAGTGTGGTACTCACCCATAACGAGCATAACTTCGACCTGACAGCCTACGATGTAGTAGCCATGGGTAGAACTCCGTATACGGGTCTGCTGGGAATTATGAGCGGTGAAGACCGTCGAATTGTGGACGAAAGTGTACGGTTGACAGGTGTTGAGCAACTTCTGAACCGAAAAACCAGCACTCTGTCTGATGGAGAACGTCAAAAAGTGATGGTGGCTAAAGCATTAGCACAACAAACTCCCATATTATATCTGGACGAGCCTACTGCCTTCCTCGACTACCCTGCCAAGGTACAGTTGATACGGATGCTGAAGCAGTTGGCGCACAGTTTGAACAAAGTGATATTTTTGTCGACACACGACTTGGAGCAGGCACTGCAGGTTTCCGATAAAATATGGCTGCTAGACCAACAGAAAGGCTTGACCACAGGTACAACGGACGAACTCTGCCGAAACAACCAGATCGGCGCCTATTTCGACCGGGAAGGACTGAAATTTGACCCTGTGAAAAGGCTATTTGTCATTGGATAGACGTCTGCATCAGACATCTCTTTGACAATTACGCAAAAACACTTATATTTACTTTGCAGAGCAGGTGAATAATTAGCCATTTACCAGTTTTGGCATGTTTTAAAAACGTAAAGACTCAAATAAAATATCGCCTTTTTGGATAAAAGAGGGTAAATACAAAAAATAATGCAATGGTAAAACATCTTTTTCTTTCTATAGCCTTGTCGGTTGGCTTCCAACTTCAGGCCAACATTCCCTATGTAGACAATCTTATGTCGAAAATGACCCTTGAGGAAAAGCTAGGGCAGTTAAATCTGATGCCGGCAGGCGGTATTGTGACGGGCGGCGTTATAGAAAGTAAAACCGCGGAAGATATTAAATCGGGCCGGCTTGGCGGTATTTTCAACATAAAGGGTCGTGCCGAAATAGAGGCACTTCAAAAATTGGCTGTCGAAAAGTCCCGACTGGGTATTCCGCTACTGGTGGGTATGGATATTATCCACGGTTACGAGACTATTTTCCCTATCCCTTTGGCTCTGAGTTGCACCTGGGACTTACAGGGAATAGAAGAAAGCGCACGAATTGCGGCCGAAGAGGCGTCGTGTGTAGGTATCGGCTGGACGTTCTCGCCTATGGTCGATATCTGTGTCGATGCCCGTTGGGGACGTATTGCCGAAGGCGGTGGCGAAGACCCTTATCTGGGTAGCCTGATAGGTGCTGCTATGGTCAGAGGGTACCAGGGCGACCTGTCTAAACCAACTAACATAATGGCCTGTGTAAAACACTTTGCACTTTACGGTGCTGTGGAGGGCGGCCGTGACTACAATACTGTAGATATGTCGCGTATACGTATGTTCAACCAATACTTCCCTCCGTACGAGGCAGCCGTTAAAGCTGGTGCGGGGTCGGTTATGTCGTCGTTCAACTTGGTAGACGGACAGCACGCTACTGCAAACAAGTGGCTGCAAACCGACTTACTCCGTAACAAGTGGAAGTTCGACGGTTTTGTTGTAACTGACTATGCTTCTATCAACGAAATGCAGGTTCACGGATTCGGCACCGTTGCCGATAACAGCTACAAGGCTTTGAAGGCGGGTACAGACATGGATATGTGTTCGCAAGGGTTTATTAACCACCTTAAGTCGGGGCTGGAAAACGGTCAGGTTTCTATGGCCGATATTGACCAAGCCTGCCACCGTGTGCTTGAGGCAAAATACAAGTTGGGGTTGTTCGACAATCCTTATAAGTTCTTCGATGCCAAACGTGAGAAAAAAGTGATGTATAGCGATGCTAACAGGAAAGTGGCACGAGACTTGGCTGCCGAGTCGTTTGTGTTATTAAAGAACGATAACAACCTGTTGCCGTTGAAAAAACAGGGCACCATTGCGCTGATTGGTCCACTCAGCCAAACACGCGACAACCTAACAGGAACATGGAGTGTGGCACAAGCCACAGACAAATACCAAACGCTGGAAGAAGGGTTCCGTAAGGCTCTGAAAGGCCGTGCCACCCTACTTTGTGCGCAAGGGTGCAACATTACGCGCGACGAAGATACCCAGCTTGGTGCCGAGTTGGGGAAACACATTCCCCGTGTCGATGCAAAGAAAGCCAAAGCGGAAGCCTTGAAAATAGCTCAACAGGCCGATGTGGTGGTTTGTGCAATGGGCGAATGTGCCGACTTCTCGGGCGAGAGTTCAAGTCGTGTAGACTTGAATCTGCCTGACGAGCAGATGGAACTGCTACAAGCAATTGCCGAGACTGGTAAGCCAGTGGTGTTGCTGAACTTTGCTGGTCGTCCAACCGTCTTAGACTGGGAAAGCCAACATGTTAACGCAATAATGAATGTGTGGTTTGGAGGTTCAGAAACGCCAGATGCGGTTTGTGATGTACTCTTTGGCGACAAGTGTCCGTCGGGTCGTCTTACTGTGTCAATGCCACGCGCTACAGGTCAACAACCCCTCTACTATAATCATTTGAACACAGGACGTCCCGTTCCATATTCTGCACCTCGTTATCAGAAGTTCGCAAGTAATTATATTGAAGTCAGAAATGGTGCACTTTATCCGTTCGGATACGGACTTACCTATACCCAGTTCGACTACAGCAATATGAGGACCACAGTAAAGGACGACTCGGTAACCGTCGCGGTTAAGGTGACGAACACCGGCAAACGCGACGCCTATGAGGTGGTACAACTCTATATACACGATGTTTATGCATCAATTGCACGGCCTGTTTGTGAACTGAAAGGGTTCCAGCGTGTTTTCTTGAAGGCCGGCGAAAGCAAAGATGTTACCCTAAAACTAGGTCGTGATGACTTATCTTATTACGATGGAGAAGGAAATAGAGTCTTCGAACCAGGTGAATTCGATATAATGGTTGGAAAAAACAGCCGCGAGAACTTAGTTGAAAGAGTGATGGTGAGATAATACTATCATACTACTTTACTACTGTATTATCTGATTTATTTGCTATTTGTAGCATATTTTCTATTAATACTTTTGGTAATATGACAACATAATGCTACCTTTGTGATAGAAAATAGTAATATACGTGGATTTATGATATACTCTATCGTTCAGAACAAGGGTGGCGTTGGCAAATCGACCCTTTGCATCAACTTTGCAGAATGTCTTGCAAAATTTGGCAAGAAAGTGCTGATTGTCGACACCGACGCTCAGGCAAATTCAACCTCGTACTTTGGAATAGAGCAGGGAACGCTTTACGATTCGATGATTGGAGACGATAAGGCCCCACTACAAGTGGTTGCTACGGTTAATCCAAACATTTTTATTGTTCCGGCCGATTTGCGTTTGAGCGATTGTGAGTATAGTCTGTCGCAACGTATTGCCCGCGAACAGATTCTCAGCAACAAGTTGGAGCCGCTGAAGAAGCAGTTCGACTGTATTGTTATCGACACCGCTCCAAATTTGGGTGTGCTGACCATCAATGCGATCCTCAGTGCCGATGCGTTGCTTATCCCTATCGTACCAGAACCGTTCAGCATTCAGGGTTTCAATATGATAAACAATATGCTGACCCGTCTGTCTAGCATTAGAAAGACGGATATTCCGTTCCGACTGATTATGACCCGTACAAAGAACACGGCTCTGCACAAGGAAACCATGGATCAGATGAAGAAGGCATACGGCAACCTGGTGTTGGATACGCGCATCAAGGAAAGTATTGGCTATGCCGAACAGTCGCTTGGCCAGGGTGCTAAAAAGAACACCTACGAGTATTTATCACTAACTGACGAAATTTTAAAAGCATTCTAACAATATGGCAAAGAAGTTTCAAAATAACGACCTCATCCACAATCTGGTAAGTTCAACTCCTGCACCTGCGCAAACGCAGACCACACAGGTCGCTGCGACTCCATCGGCGGCAGCTGCCGACGAAAAGATGCGCACCAGCTATATTGTCAGCAAGCAGGCAAACTTCAAAATGAAGTATATTGCCCTCAAACAGAATAAAACCATTAGTGAATTGGTCGACGAGGCATTGAACAACCTTATCTCCGAATGGGAAAAGAAAACAGGTGAGTCTACACCTAGCCTCTAATTTTCGTGTATGAATAAGTTGCAGTTGGCGGCGTGTTCGGTATTAGTGGCCGGCATGTGCAGTTGTCTTTCCGGAAACGGCAGTTCGGATGCAGACAGCCGAAAAAACGAAAAGCTAGAAGAGCTGAACAGACAGTTTGAGGCTGGCAACATGACAGCCTCGGAATACAATAAAAAGCGTGCTGAGATTCTAGAGGCGACGGGCAGAGACAACAAAGAGTTTTTCGGCTCGGTTGGCGGTCACCAGTATGTCGACCTTGGCCTGTCGGTTAAATGGGCTACATGTAATCTGGGCGCGGGTAAGGAAGTTGGTTCGGGCGAATTTTATGCCTGGGGTGAAATACAACCTAAAAGCCGCTACAACTGGAAGAATTATGCACTGAGCAAGGGGTCCGACCACATGCTGACTAAGTATTGCTCAGAATCGATTTATGGCGTTGACGATAAAAAATCACTTTTAGAGGAGAGCGACGATGCTGCTTCGGCTAATTGGGGCAAGAAGTGGCGAATTCCAACCAGTGCCGAGTGTGACGAGTTAAAGAATGGTTGCACGTGGGTATGGACGAACGACTATAATGGTACAGGTGTGGCTGGCAGAAAAGGTACCTCTATTAAGAATGGAGCTGTAATTTTCTTCCCTGCCGCTGGTTTCCGTCTCGACGATAAATTGTCTGGTGTTGGTGAACTAGGTTATTATTGGGCATCGAATCTAGACAAGAACGACAATGGCAGTGCTTGTTTCCTATATCTCGATGGCTCGAGTTTGGTTACTAGTTCTTACTTCCGTATGGGTGGCTTAAACATTCGTCCGGTGGTCGTCAAATAGTAGTAAAAGAATTGTATTATAATAGAGGGATGCGTTTGTAGTTTAACGCATCCCTTTTTTATGGCAGTATTTTACACAGTCTGATATACGTAGGCTGAATACCATGAATTATCAGTTTTCAATAAAATCACACTACCGTATTTAGAGGTTAAGTGAAAAGAAGACAAAAACTTTTGCGCGGAGAAACTATACAGATTTAACACAACCATTCAGAAACTATCTGGAAATATCAAAAAAAGTTCCATCAGCACAATGACCGATGGAACTTGATGGAATTGAGGAATGGTTAATTTATTGGCTAACCACTACCCTGCCGAATCCTTTCGATTTCAATAGGTAAGTGTTGGCAGGATAACCTTTTTTAGAGAGTTGTTCGGCAATTTCTGACACGTTACCAGAATTGATGGTTATATTGCCGATGAACTTACCGCCGATGTCATATACACCAACTTGTTTAGGGAACTGCTGTTGATTGTTTTCCACCATCACAGTACTAGTCTCTGTATCGCCGAGGAAGTGAATCCAGTCGAGGTTGGCATAGGTGCCAGTCAGCAACACTTTAAGCACATGTTCTCCCTCTTCCATTTCAGAGGTTATTCCCTTTATAACGGTGTAAGTGTCCCAGTCAGGGGTGTTAGGAACTTCCACTTCGCCAGAAATATCTTTGTCGTCTAAGAACAATTGGAATCCTGAGGTGTTTAAGCCACAGGCCACTCTAGCCTCATATTCGTAAGTTTGAGTCTTTTTCACATCAATTGTATACTCAAGCCATTCGCCATCAACGGTGTAGCCAACAGCATAACCTTCATCGTTTTTGACGATATCAACGCGGTCGTTGCGGTATTCCTCGCCCTGATTTTCTATGTCGTTATCGTAATAGGCTCTGTTTTGTCCGCCTTCGTCGTAGTCTTCGAACTCGATTTTGCCTGGAATGGTACGTTTTTCACCTAGATAAGGGGTCTGAGGAACTAGAACAGCATTGCTGGTAAAATACCAGTAGTTATAGTCGAACAGTTCGGTGTTGGCTGCGCCTTTAAATATAAAGAATACATCGTGTTTACCAATGGTGTTGTCAATTTCGCACTCTAATTCATGCCAGTTGCCGTTTGTATTCGTCACATTCAGTGTACCAATCAGTTCACCGTCCTTTTTATCAAGGCGTATTTCAATTGACGCGTTGTTCTTACCTCTGACTGCCGCGGTAAAGAAGTCTGCACCATAGTCACCGAAGTCAACGCAGCGCACTTTAATGTAGTCGTTGTTGTGTATTTTGGTCATGTAAACGCCAGCATCGTCGCTTTTCCCAGCTTCGAGTCCGTAGCTGAAGGCTTTGGTCTCGGCTTCTACCCGTTTGTATGGGTCAAGGAAGTGGATGGGGTTCACAACGCCTAAGTCGGTCATTTTCATAAGAGGGATGGTTCCGTCTGGGTTGTAGGTGAACTCTTCGACCGAAGTAGAGCGCGTGTAACCACCGCCACCGGGTAGTCGTCCGTTATGGTAGAAGAAGAAACTGCGTCCTTTGAAGTCGATAACCCCCGAATGGTTGGTAAAGGCAGCACCCTGGTTATTATTGCCCATAATCACTCCTTTCCATTCCCACGGACCTGTAGGGTTGTCGCTCCAAGAGTAAGAGATGGACTCAGGCACACCATGCGAGGCATATATCATGTAGTATTTGCCATCGTGTTTGTGAATCCATGGTCCTTCGGTGTATTTCGACGATTCGCCTTGTGGGGCAAATCCGTAACTCATGTTCGTTTCATGAATTTGCCCGTCGAACGAAATCATATCTTCGTTCAGTTTAGCGTAGAAGAGTTTTGGGTTACCCCAATAGAGGTAGGCTTGGCCGTCGTCGTCAATCCAGACGGTCGGGTCAATGTATTCCCAACTTGGACCAGCCAGGTGTTTGTCGCCCAACGGATTTTTGAAAGGGCCTTCAGGGCGGTCGGCAACCGCTACATTTATGGCGCGGCCACCTTTTTTCGACTCAACAGTCACGTAATAATAGTACTTGCCGTTTCTGCGTATGCACTGTGCTGCCCAGTCGCCCGCCTCTTTTGCATTAGGGAAATCGTCGTGCGAGAGGATGATGGTGCCACGGTCGGTCCAGTTAACCATATCGGTTGACGAGGAAACACGCCATCCGTTCATGGTGAAGAAGTCGCCACCTTGGTCGTTGCCTGTATAAACGAAAACGGTATCGTCTATTACCACTGGTGCGGGGTCGGGCGAATAATACGTCTGAATAATCGGATTGTCGGACATTGCAACATTTGAAGTAAATGCGCCAATGCAAGTCAACATCCATTTAGTTAGTGCGTTCTTCATAAAAAAAACATTCAGTGTTACAAATTGTTGTGTAGAATAAATGAGTATGCGTTACCGCGTCATTTCATGAACGAAGTTACCTTCTATAGCTGTTAAAGAATAGTAAAAATCATTCTATTGATATAAAATTCGATTTAAGTTCCTTCTATAGCTGATTTCTATTGCATTTTTTATCAATACTGAATGTTTTGTGCAAACAACAACTGGCAGTATTTAGAATTCTAACGTAGAAAAAACAGCTTTTCAGCTATGTTGTAAAGCACTATCGAAAATATTGAGTTGCAATTTTTATTGGCTATATTTACACATCATTTCAATATGATATAAAACTAACAACATTGAAAGCCGCAAGCCGTGAGGTTTGTGGCTTTTGTTATACTACAGAACATAGTCACAAACGAATTTTCGGCACAAATTTTGTATTCCTATTAAAAAACAAAGAACAAGTGCTTATCTTTGTTTTATATTAATAGGCAAAAGGCCGATTGGGGATAACGCCTGCTGCTTAATTGTTCACTAGCTCCCCTCTTATAGATTATGAATATACGTTCGTTTATATGTATAGCCGCATTGGCTGTTTTCGTTTTCGGTGCTACCGATGTACAAGCAAAAAAGAAAAGCAAGAAGAGCAAGATTGAAAAGACGCTCGACAGTGGAAAAGACGCTTTGAAAAAGAGTGAAAAGAAGGTGAAAGACTTCAAGGAAGAAGTTAACGAGATAAAGGAAAAAGTTGACGAAGGCAAGGAGACCCTTAACAAGGGCAAGGAAAAAATTGACGACTTGAAGAACGAGGGTTTGAATGTCTTTAAGGAAGGTGCCAACACTACCAAGACAGAAGCCAATAATGCGGCTTCAGAGGTAAAGAATACCGCAAGTGAGGTGAAAAATACCCTTAAATGAGTGGGAAGGGTATTTCGGTTACGTTCAACTCTCCTGTCATACTCTGGTTCGCTATTATTTCAGGAGCGGCCCTGTTGGCTAACTATATGACCGCTGGCCTCACCAACAGGTTGTTGTTTATTACGTATGACTCGTCGTTGTTGAATCCGCTGACTTTTGTACGGATGTTCACCCACGTGCTAGGACATGCCGATATGAACCACTACTTCAACAACATGTTGCTCTTCATATTAGTAGGGCCGATGTTGGAAGAGAAGTATGGAAGCAGACGCATTTTGTTGGTTATTGGCGCTACGGCAATCGTAACAGCCATTATCAACCGGTTTTTCTGCGGTTCAGGACTTTTAGGAGCATCGGGTGTGGTATTTGCTTTCATTATTTTGGCATCTATGACTTCATTTAAGGAGCGTGAAATTCCGCTGACCTTCATCATTGTGCTTGTGCTCTATTTAGGGAAAGAAGTTTTAAACGGTTTGTTTGTCAGCGACAATATATCACAGATGGGTCATCTGATAGGTGGTACTTGCGGGGCGATAGCCGGATTTGTTTTCTCGCCGAAAAACTAAGAGCCTTCCTTCTTAATGAAGATTGCTGGTTGGAGGCTATGGGCGGTTCCGTTGGTAACAAATTATTCATATAATCGGGTATAGGTTGATGGTGTTACCATTCCTATATCCGTTTTTTTGCGGAATGCCACGAGCCTAATTTTTACGGATATCTAAAGTTCGATTTTGCACAAGCAACCAATTTGAAACTCAACTTGTCTGTCCCCTTGTCGAAAAGCCAAACACGGGATATGTATGAGACAAAAAAAGGGCAAGGAGGGAGTGATTATCTTCAAAATCTGGATTTTCATTTGTAAAATGATTATTTGCTGTGTAAATAGCAGAATAGATGTTTACAATCTACTATGCATAAACCCTTATAATAATTCATGGAAGAACATTTTTATATTTATTACATCGTATTGTATGCGATATTCTTCGCACTCGCTTTTTTCTTGCTAAAACACCTTTTCGGGGAATTCACAATTTATCGTTTGTTCTCGAAAAACGGGAATATGCGCGCACTTATGGCAAAAGACCCAAGGCGCTTCCATATTAGTTTGGTCTACTTGATGGCCTACATGACGCGCTCGGATGGCAATGCGATACGACTCGACAAGTTGGCACTGATAGTCAAGTATATTCGAGAGGTATGTCCGAAGGAATGTCAAGAGGATGCAATGAAAACTCTTAAATTCCTAACAGATAGGAAAAAAGATGGTGAAGATAAAGTAACAGAGTCGATAGTTGATGTTGATGCTTTCATGCGCGGTAGCGACAACTGTATTAAAACGGGAGACAATTCGTCTCGCTATGCACATGACCTTCACGGAGTGCGACTTGCAGAAGAGTTGGCTCTTTATATGACAGAAGAAGACCGGTTGTATGTGATGTATTTGCTTTATCGATTGGCCATCGCTGATGGTAAGATAACGGCGAAAGGAAAGTATTCAGAAGTCAATATGCTGCATAGGCTTTGTGTGAAAGGTTTGAAAATAGAGAAAGAAAAATTGGAAGATTTGTTGTCGGCATTTTCCAAGGGGAATGATTCTGCCTGGTATGAACAGCAATTCTCCGATAAGGACTCTCGTTATCCTTCTTCAGATGCAATCGCCAACATCTTCCGTAAAGATAGTGATTCTATAGCATTATTGGACAAACAAGTGTCTCGGAAATCGTTTTTGGGATCTACTTTGTGTGTTATACTTCTTTCGTCTCTAATCATCTTAATTCTTGCGGTTGGGTTTATTTGTGAAGATTACGATAATATGGCCGATATATATCCTGAAGGGACGTTATTGATTGTAATTGTATTGTCGATAGCGACGCCTTGTTTAGCCGCTTTGTCAAGGAAAGAGTTGGAATCATTCTTAGTTCCTATTGTAAGGACGAAGATAGAAGATGCATTACAGTTGAAAAGTCTGATAGTGGGTTCGATACTTTCCTTTGTAGTTTTAGCTGTATTTTTTTTCTGCATTTCGTATTTGTTGTTCTTGCAAGCGAATTTATCGTTCTGCAACGAAGAACCTATTGTCGTTACCGTACCTGTAAAGGAGGCTTTTTCCCGCACAGGCGGTACGAAAAGTAGAAATACATATTATTATGTGAGTTTCCCAACGGTATCGCTATCCGACAGAAAGTTTGATATGGACCAAAGGAGACAGGTGTCAACCCCTAATAGCATCTGTTTGAAAACATTGCCAGTGATGTCTGGTATTAAGTTTATAGAAATAAAGAATACAAAAACTAAAGACGAGATTGAAGTTAGTGATTCCGATTATTGTTCAGCTACAGGCAGAAACATCAAGCTGTATTTCAGGATGGGCTATTATGGAATTATCTATCTGGAAAAGTATCAATTGGAATGAGTTTTTGAGGCTTTTTTATACTTTATTGTAGTTCTTGGGATGTGCCGGATGATTTGCTTGATACATACAGATAGGGAAACGGTGCAGAGAGAATCTGATACATTTATGAGGTTTGTCTTAAAGAGTATCACTTAGATGCTTACGGATTTTGCACGTATTATGTAATTGCTTACATGTTTTTTCCCTATATGTGGAAAAGTAAGAAATAATTGTGTAAATTTGCGTAACCAATTACGTATATAGAGATGGATGATTTCTTTGAAAGTGCTGGTAAGGTTGCGACAGGTAGCAGATTGCGTTTGTTGACGGATATGATTACAAGGGATAACCAACAGATATACAGCCTTTACAATGTAGATATACAGCCCAAATGGTATCCTGTTATTGCTGTGTTGGCCGAAAATGGTTCGTCTACAATAACGGAAATAGCCAAAATAATAGGACAGACCCATCCATCGGTCAGCTATATCGTCAAGGAATTGGGTACACATAAGTTGGTGAAGGAGGCTAATGACGTCACCGACAAAAGGCAGAACCGCGTTATGCTATCGGAACAAGGCGAAGAGACTTGGGAAAAGATGAAGGTGGTACTCGCCGATGTGGAAATGGCAGTTGACGAATTGAATCGCCAGTCGCAGTTCAACCTTTGGGGGGCGATATCAGAGTGGGAGCAACTCCTTAGAAAACAGTCGCTACTCGACCGGGTGCGCTCTGTGAAAGAAGGTAAAGTAATCATTGTCGATTACGACGATGCGCGTCATCATAACGCATACAGGGCGCTGAATGAACAATGGATAAGCCAACTGTTCGAAATTGAAGATGCCGACCGAGATGTTCTTGAATTCCCGGTGGAAAGAATCATCAACAAAGGTGGTTTTATTCTTATGGCCGAGTATATGGGCGAGGTAGTTGGCACCTTCTCAATAGTGAAGAGTTATAATAAGAATTACGATTATGAACTGGCTAAATTCGCCGTTAATCCTACAGTGCAGGGTAAAGGTATAGGGTCGAAACTGATGGATGCCTGTATTGAACGCGCCCACGCTTTGGGCGGAACACGTCTGTTCTTAGAGACCAACCACAACCTGCAGGCGGCCATACATCTCTACGAGAAATTCGGTTTCAAACGTATACCGCTGAGTCATCCCGGACATATTAGAACCGACATTTTGATGGAACGCATCGGTTAATAGCAACAAAACAAGCTTTCTCAATGTCTTTTATAATAATGGATCTCCCAACTTCGCCTTTGGCGGATATGGGAGATTTTTTTTGCGGATGACTTACTTCGTCGTTTTGGCTACTATATTCTATTTGAACTGTGTGAAATAAGAAGGAAGGTGGATGCAAATATCAGTTTTAGCCAGCAATCAGCTCACGTAAGCCATGATAAAAAAATATCGCAGACAGGCCGAACGTCAAACCTCCTAAAACCAAATGAATTGTAGTTGGTTTTGAATTTATTCGGTTGTCTTCAAATAAGAATACACGAACGAAGAAAATGTATATGAACGAACAAATAATAGCTATAAGGTTGGCAAACCATGGTAAGATCAACAATAAGGACAGGTTATATGAATTGAACGAGGTCATGGTATAAAACGACAGTCCAAACAGATCCAAGTAGAAAAGCAAACTCCACCAATTAGCCCGTCTTACGGGTTCATCCCTGAAATTATAGGGAGGAAGAGTAGGGAACTCGGTATACAACAAATCGGAAAGCACGCCAATAGGCTTATAAGCTTTTTGTGTATCGCAGAGTATGTTCTGCTCATACCATTCGCTCAAGCGGTTATCTTTACCACAATTAATCAACTCTTCAATATCGGTAGAATTGAAATTAAGCCCTTTCAGACATAGCTCACTCATAGAAGTAAAGTTAGGAGATGAAGCCGCACAAGTAGTCTTGTACAACAGATACATGATATATTTACGTCCAACTTGGCTTATATGTTGGCTGATCGCCTTAGTCAAACCAATACAGAAATCAAGGTCAAAACGGATATTAAACCGCTCATCTAACGTCCCCACTTTCTTTAAATTGTCCTCATAGACAACAAGTACTCCTTTTTTCTTGGTTTTCTTCAAATCAATAAGTTCGCTTACATTTTTTTTGTCGTATAGGAGCATAGTTGAGTAAAAATAATCGATTTCAGAGGCTTGTTGTTGTTCGGGAAGTATGGTTTTTATATAGCGGTAAATGAACTTTAAGATACCAGCATCGGCTTTGTGGACTTGCGCAATGTGGTACATCAGTGCATGGATATGACGATGGAAATTTATCTGTCCCATTCCAGTTGTAGCTAGTATTTCTTCTTCTTTCTGATAAGTGTCATCGATAAAGACTTTCATCTTATGATAGATTTTGACGGCTACAAAAAGGGTAACAACAAAGACCGTTAGGAATATATAAAAATGGGGGTTCATATTGTATGAGGTTTTATAACTACTAAATTATAGGGAATGGGCTATTCAGTTGGTCAGACGACGCTTGTATGTTAGCAAAATCCCGATGATATTGTCTATGAGCCATCTAAAAAGAAACTCAATGGAGTTTTTGTTTCTCTCTAATTTACGAAGATACGATGATTTAACTGAATACACACTATCCCATTTGTAAGAAGAAAAAAGATGCAGACAACGCATAAGTTTTTCACAAAAAAAGCACCATCCCTTCGGCTGGTGCTTTGCTGTGCTACACAATTTATATAAAAATTATTTCTCTGATTCCCAAAATTATAAATTCTCTGATCCCCAATACACATCTCCATCAAATAAGAGAACATCTATTGCATTATTTCATTCGTTATTTATATAGAATGAAAATGCCTTGTATTTAAAGATTATAGTAATTTACAGGATTCTGTCCTATTTTAACGATATTGGTTATCAACTTACCAAGATATTCAGAATCAAGTATTTCTTTTCCATCGAATACAATCCTTTTTGACAATCCAGGTTCATTA
>ODAI013261223.1_pt1 | contig 36208 bp, 30 predicted proteins | sample 1539321 | NCBI WGS metagenome assembly ODAI01 (sample SAMN02144231, study PRJEB22623) | gut metagenome | biome: sheep rumen | host: Ovis aries | place: New Zealand
AAGGCCATAGAGGAACAGCCCGAATTGAAAGAGCGAATAGAGAGCAAAGAGATTATAGCAACCGTTATAAAAGACTTTACTGGTACTATTACTTCTGTAACAGACGAGGACTACAATGTCTATGTCGTTGGAAAATCAGACGATGGCTCGAAGGACTTCTTCACGGTTGCTTTCTATGAGTAACTGTTTTGAGGTGCTCTTTTGGTATTCCTTTACCCATCCTTTGGCATCTCAGAGTAGATACACTATGTCCTCGGTGGGGACACGGAGGATCATTGGAGAGCTATGCTTTTGCTTGAATTATCTGCTTACCCATAGCGATACTATACTCTACCCATAGTGATGCCATACTATAGGCTTACTCATGAGTATGCTTAGAGTATGGGTAGATACTGCTTGCTTGCTGAGGTCAGGCCCCAAAGTAAAGTCGCAAGCGACTGTACTTTGAGGCCAGACCCGTAGCCTGCGGGGACCAAGGGCGCCAAACCCGTAGCCTGCGGGTTCCTTTGGCGCCAGACCCGGGAGCCTGCACTAGTACCCCGACCGAGAATCGAACTCGGAACTAAGCTTTAGGAGAGCCTTGTTATATCCATTTAACTATCAGGGCGCATGGTTTCTTATGAAGGGAGAAACGACTTTGCGGGTGCAAAGATAGCGTAAATCGAGCGAAAAACCAAACTAATGGGCAACTTTTTGCCGAAAATAGTCGAATTGCGCCTTTCCATCGTTGCCATAGCAGAACAATCCTGTGCGAATGCCCTTCCAATAGCCACCTCGCATCGGGAATGCCTTGCCTGCAGAAATGAAGTGTTCACCATCGATGCTATAGGCAAACTGATGGCGATTCTGCTGGCAATCGTTTGTCACACGAAACCAGACTTGAGCAAATTTTCCCTTCTGAACCAACTGGCGCTGACCACTTACCTCGACATAAATACCGTCTTTACAAAGGCCGATGCCACGAAACTCCTTACCTGAGCAAAAAAGACCAGCAAAATTATCGCCTGACGACTCCATCATCGTGGTACTCTCACTTTGCCACCCAACGACCTTTTGCGTCAACATGTTACGACAGGACTTCAGATCGACTGCAGGCAAGGTTTGAAGTGTCAACCATCCTCGACGAACAGAGAGACTCCAATGAGTATCAACAGGATTATGGTTCCATTGCCACTGCAATCCAAGGGAGCCAGAGAAATCATCATCAGTGCGCAAAGGCTGAGAATTCTCCGATGGAATCGGCTTTTTCCAGGAAGCAACAGGCTCGCCTATACCGTTTCCATCGAAATCAACGCCCATTAGTGGCCAGTTTTCCTGCCAGCGAGCAGGTTGTAGATGAACCACACGCCCCAGCACTGGCGTCTCTTGAAAATGATAAAACCACCAACTGCCATCAGGCGCATCAACCAAAGCACCCTGATGAGGTCCATTAATCTTCGTAGAACCCTGTTCCAAAACCACCTTACGCTGATAGGGGCCATAGATATTTCGCGAACGGAGCACCGTCTGCCAGCCTTGCCCTACACCTCCTTCGGGTATAATCAAGTAATAGAAGCCATTGCGTTTCATGAACTTCGTTCCCTCAGCAACAGGCCCTTCATAGACTGTCACGCCCTCATCAAGCAAGGTCTTACCATCAGGCGACATACGATGAACAATGATGGGCCCAGCCCCATGACGGCTTCGCCCGAGATAAGCCTGTCCGTCTTCATCCCAGAAAGGACATGGATCTTCCCATTTCTCCACACGTTTGACAAGATGGAGTGGTGCCCATGGGCCGTGAGGATCTTTGGCAGTAGACATATAGAGCCCTTCATCGGGCGTGCAGAAATAGACGTAAAAGAGTCCATCGTAGTAACGAATCGCCGGAGCCCAAGAGCCACCAGCATAATGGGCATTCTCATCCCATCCAGGTTCATCGAAGCGTCGATATATCTGACTGATGTACTGCCAATTCACCATATCATCACTCTCCAGCACCTGCATGCCAAGAAAATGAAAATCGGATGCCACCATATAATATTTAGAGCCAACACGAATGACATCAGGATCAGAGAAATCGGCATTGAGTACAGGATTGCGATAGGTTCCATCGCCTTGATCACCCCAACCCTCTGAGTCTATCTCCACAAAATCAGGGCGAGCGTCAGGCTGTGCCGTAGTAACTTCGATATTAGAGAACCGCACATTGCGAGCATGACGCACGAAGAATCCCTTCGCTGGCAAGTTACCCCACATTGTTGCCTCTGGATAGTCTTTCTCTTTCTCATCTTTGATGGATTCATAAGATTTATCCATTTCATCGGCAGAAACGCCACCTTTATGATGGATGGAGACATTCGATACAGAGACATTTCGTACAGGATAATCCGGTAAACCCGTAATAGAGCATCCCATGGGGCCAGCATGCCGAATCTGAATATTATCAAGATGAACACCATCGATGCGCCCCACATGATCAATAGGAACAATGGTCTCCATATTGGCACCACTGGAGAGATAGCCACGCCCACGATTACCAAGACGAATGAAGATGGGCGACTCAGTACCTTCAACGGTGAAATCGGAGATATTCACATTCTCGAGCACCCCACCATCGACAATCTCAAGCGAAATGGCAGAGGAGCCTATCCACTGTCCGAAGAACTTTTCACGCTGATCACTACTGGGCTTCACCACAATCCCCGAGATATTGATGTTACGAAAACCGCCATTCGTCTCAGTTCCCAATTTGACGGCATTACAATGACTCGACACCACACAATCGGAGATACGTACATTTTCACACAATCTTGGCGAGGTAGACTTCAATGTGATGCCATCATCATCGCTGTCGGCCATCATCCCACTGACAATCACATCGTGGCAGCCATCGATATCGAGGGCGTCATTATTATAGTTATTACGGTTAAAAACCTTGATTCCATCGATATTCAGGCGGTCGCAGGCCAGATAGTGCTGCATCCAGCAGCCACTGTTCTTGAGAGTAATATCCTTCACCGTAATGTCCTCGCTTTGGATGAATCGAAGCAGGTGAGGACGCGTGATGCCTTCATCGTTCCACGAAAGTTTCTTGAAAGCACGCCCCCTGCCATCGATGGTTCCTTGGCCGCTGATGACGACATGACTCACCTTGTCTGCATAGATCAGCTGAATCGTCGTGGTATGAGTACGTAAAGAGACAAAATCCGATTTCATCGGCAAATAATCGTCCAGATTCGTACTGCCATAGAGTGTTGCTCCCTGTTCGAGATAGAGATGAACATGACTTTTGAGTACAACAGTTCCTATCTTATATTGGCCAGCAGGCACCACTACCCTGCCACCTCCCGCCTTTGAGCAGTCATCAATCGCCTGCTGAAGAGCTGATGTAGAGAGCTGTGTCGTATCAGATTTAGCCCCATAGTCACGGATGTTAAAATCAGCAGCCTTTACATTCAGGACCGATGAGATACAGAAAACGAGGAACCATCTATTATTCATCTTGTTACACTTTGTTTGTTTCATGTTGCAAAGTTACGATATTTCCTTCTAAAGAAGAACAACGTATTGGAATTTTTTTTATCTTTGCGGGTGAATTTATTATCAACTAAAGACTTTAATATGAAAAAACTTCTGTTAATGCTGCCATTATTGGCACTCATCGGCTGCACTGCACCAGAAGCAGAAGCACCCGTACTGAAAATCGACGGCGGACTGATCAAAGGCGTCGTGGCTGAGAATCCTGGAGTGTATGTCTACAAGGGCATACCCTATGCAGCGCCACCCATTGGCGACCTGCGCTGGAAGGAACCGCAGCCAGTGATTGCTTGGGACAGTATCCGTGTCTGTGACCGATTCGGCCATCCTGGCTATCAGGCAGTCCACTATCCTGGTTTCTATGCCTCCGAATGGGGCTACGGCGACGAGTCACCCTACAGTGAGGACTGTCTCTATCTGAACGTTTACACCAAGGCTCCTGGCGATGTGAACAAGAAACTGCCTGTAGCTCTGTGGATTCACGGAGGCGGCTACCGCGAAGGATGGGGTACAGAACCAGAATTCGACGGACAGGAATGGGCTTCAAAGGACGTGGTGCTCGTCACGATCAACTATCGTCTGGGCATCTTTGGCTTCATGCCTTATCCAGAACTCTCAGAGGAGAGCCCCAACCATGTCAGTGGCAACTATGGTATCCTCGACCAGATTCAGTCGTTGAAATGGATCAAACAGAATATCGCCCAGTTTGGTGGTGACCCAGACAATGTCACCATCTTCGGACAGAGTGCTGGTGGCGGTAGCGTACGCACGCTCTGCGAAAGTCCGCTGGCACGTGGTCTGTTCCACAAGGCTGTCATCATGAGTGCAGGCGGCATCAATGTTCCTGCAAAGGACGGTGAAGAGGCCAAGCCCGCTACACCAGTAAACAAATTCTTCACTTACAATCCCACGCTGAAAGAGGCTGAGGCAGAGACCAAGAAAGTGATGGACTGGGCAGGACTGACTGATCTGCAGAAACTGCGTGCAGCCTCAACGGAGATTCTCTACACCGTAGGTACCTTATATAATATGGTGAACAAGACAGACGTGATGGTGATGCAGCGTCCCATCATCGACGGCTACGTATCTGTCAAGAACTTCGACGATGCCACCCGTGAAGGCACGCTTGCCGATGTTCCCTACATGATTGGCTATACGCTGAACGACATGGGGGCCATGGGGCCTGGAATCGCAGAGTTCTGCAAAGTTCGTCAGGAAAAAGGCGGCAAAGCCTGGGCATACGAGTTTGCACGCCCATTGCCAGATGACGGCAAACATCCTGACATCACCAATCGTCTGAAAGGCGCCTTCCATTCGAGCGACCTCTGGTTTGTATTCAAGAGTCTGAAGCATTGTTGGCGTCCTTGGACACAGGGTGACTGGAATCTCTCAGAAAAAATGCTCACTGCCTGGACCAACTTCGCCAAGTACAGCGATCCTAACGGTGCTGAAGGTGCTGAGGGCTTAGGCTGGACTCCCTGCACGGCAGAAAGTCCGAAGTTCATGCTCTTCAAACTCAATGAGCAAGATGCAGAAGCCTCAGAGATGGGTGATCCCATCCTGCCAGAATAAAGAAGAAGGAGCCCCGCAAGGCTCCTTCCTTTTTTATAATACCTCCGCTATACGATTGAGCGCTTCTTGCAAGCGACTGCGCGGACAGGCTATGTTGAAACGGACATAGCCTTTTCCTGTCTCAGGCCCATACATCGTACCAGGATTAATCCACACACTGGCCTCTGTAAGCAAGCGATCACAAAGTTGTTGAGCACTGATACCCATTGCTGACACATCAACCCAAGGAAGATAAGTCCCCTCCAGACGGCAGACCTTCCATTGAGGGATATTTTTAGCGATGAAATCGCGCAAAAGTGTGAAATTATCCCAAAGATAGAGGTTGAGCTCATCAATCCAATCCTCGCTCTCGTTATAAGCTGCCTTCAAGGCTACTGGTCCGAATGGATTCAAGTCGCACACCTCATTGATATTAATTGCACGATCAAGACGACGGCGCCATTCAGGCTGTGAACAAATGATGTTAGCAGCCTGCAATCCTGCAATATTAAACGACTTGGAAGGCGAGTTGAGAATCACACTATTCTGACGACAAGCCTCACTGACAGCAGCAAAAGGCTGGAAATGGTAGCCAGGCATCATGAGTTCACAGTGAATCTCATCACTCACCACCTTCACGCCATATTTCAGACAGATCGTGTTCATCTTCTCCAACTCCTCACGAGTCCATACGCGACCCGTAGGGTTATGAGGATTGCAAAGCAGGAACACGGTGGTCTTTTCATCGGCACATTTTGCCTCAAAATCCTCCCAATCTACTTCGAAAGAGTCACCCACACGCTTCAATCCTGTCTCGAGCACTTCACAGCCGTTGTTACGGACAGAGGAGAAGAAACAGTTATAATCAGGTGATAGAATCAGCACCTTCTCGCCAGGCATCGTAAGAGCCTTGATGGCTACTGACATAGCAGGTACGACACCTGTCGTGTAGAGAATCTCTTCGCGCTGGATAGTCCAGTGATGGCGACGCTTGAACCAGGAGATAACCGCCTCGTAATAATCCTCCTCAACAACCGTATAGCCAAACACGCCATGCTCTGCCCGTTTACGGACAGCCTCAAGGATGGCGGGAGCTGCCTTGAAGTCCATATCAGCCACCCAAAGAGGAATCAAATCCAAAGATGGATTCACATCGGCATCTGGTCTCTCGTCCCACTTCACACAGCCAGTACCACGGCGGTCAATTAACTCATCGAAATCGTATTTCATTTCCTTGTCTCTATGACGCAATTATTAGGCTGACGTACATTCTCATCGATAGTAATGCTTCCGATGGAATCGGCAATAATATGCCCGCTGGAAGGATTCTTGATATGCTCGATATGTCCTCGGATATCAGCCTCGACAGTAGAATATTCGAACATACGGTCGCATGCTGCATCGATGGTACAATTCTCCAGTACGAGATTCTGAGCATAGCAGAGCAACTGCTCACCTGCCAGATGGCAGTTTACAAGACGAACATTCTTTGAGTGCCAAGCCAGATACTCACCGTCGAGCGATGAATCGTAGATCGTAATGTTCTCACACTCCCAGAAAGAGTCCTTGGTCACAATCTTGGCATTGTGGATTTCCACGTTCTTACAATACTGGAACACGTACTTGGCGTCGCTCTCCAAGCCATCAACATAAATATCCTCGGAGAACATGAAAGGATAAGTACCATCATGGAGGGTGACGTTTTTCAGCTTGAGCCCCTTTACCTTCCAAAAGGTTTCATCGGCATCGTTGATTGTGACATCTTCAAGTTCTACATTCTTCATCTCGCGGAAGAATTTAGGAGCGTCGATGGTGCAATGCTTCATCACGAGGTCATTGGTATACCAGATGGCTGAACGCGAACCCGGCGCGAAATAGCAATTCTCAATCTTCGCGCCATCAACATGCCACCAAGGATATTTGCCATAGAACTTACTGTCGTAACACTCCATGTTCTGGCACTGCTTGATGCCGGATTCTCCATCAACAATCGTTATATTCTCGAGTCTCAAGTCGTGGGAAGCAAACAGAGGCCGCTCGCCTCCAAATTCCTTATTCTTAATCAGTTCCATTGTTTTGTTTTTTTATCGGCTGCAAAGATACAAAGAAAAATCCGTAATCAGCGTATACCGATCACGGATAATCCTAACGTTTTAAAGGTTTTTATATATTTTAGAGAGAAATCAACTAAATCACATAGCAGCGAGCAGACGACTATCGATAGGTTCCATCACAACCATACTGTCGGCAAGGTACATATTGTCCTGAGCCTCATTCATGCGATAGGTCTTTACAGAGGTCATGTCAAGACCTACAGAACGGTAGAGTGTTACCTGAGAGGGAAGGTCGTAAGCCTGCTTGTCGGCATTCCACTTGCTGACCTCTACATTGTAACCATTCTTATAGTACTTATAAACGAGACGGCTGCTCTTAGTCCACTGCTGCTTAGCCTCGTCCCAGCTCTGCATCTCCTTGTTCACCAATCGTCCTTGCTCATCATACTCATACTTATATTCCATCTTCTGAGCCATCTGGTGGTCAGCATTCTTCTCATAGACCTCAATCTTGTTGACTACGTTGTCCTCCATATCTGCATTATACAGATAGTTTGCATCGTTGCTGTTGATGGCGTTGAAGTACATGGTCAGTACTGTTGCTGCTGTGATGATTGATTCCATATCTCTTATATTTTTATTGTTATTATTTCTGTTGCTTTGTCCTTTTGACGGTGCAAAGGTACGATAAGTTGCACTAACATTAAGTTATCCGAATGTTATTTTTAGGTTAAATCTTTTTGTCTTGTCATTTTTTTGCCTTATCTTTGCGCTCAATTATGCGTCCAAACAAATATAAATATGTGTCAGTGGCAGCAATGATAGCAGTAATGTTATTGCTGGGACTCTATATGTGGATGACCTACCGTTCTGCCGTCAGGGACATCAGCGAGAGAGCTGGCAACCAAATGCCCTGGGCCATGTTCTACGAAAGCTACAACCGTGCAGACATCGTTTCGAAAGGCGATACGCTCAGTCTACCACAGTTACGAGGCGACCTGTCGCTCATATCTTCCGTTGAAGGCATGAACGATGTGCTGAGCCGCAAATACCACTCAGAGATTTCCCTTGATACGCTGTCGGACTATGTAGACAGTCTGCTCAGCGTGGTAAACCTGAATCGCGACTTCACCATCCTTGAGGTTGATCACCAAGGAAACATTCTGCGTCGAAGCAACAATCATGAGACAGGCAACTCACTGAAGACACAAGTATTCAGTATCCGTCGCGACCAGTCAAAGGGTATCCAACTGGCACTTAACAATCCTTATCCAGAACTTGCAAGAAGGCTCAGTCCGCTCTTCTTGGCAAGTGGTATAATCCTGATTCTCTTTGGGGTGATCCTGCTCAGACTGCTGCGCTATCTGGACGAGCAACGGGCGATGGCCGATCTGCGCAACGATTTCTCGTATGCTATGGTACACGACATGAAATCGCCCTTATCAAGCATTATCATGGGAGCTCACTTCCTGCATTCTGGCAAACTGGACGACAAACCTGAGATCAAGGAAAAATACTACAGTATCATAGAAAGTGAAGCTGAGCACCTGTTGGCACTCGTCAACAAACTGCTGACAATCTCGAAACTGGAGAACAAGAAACTGATCCTCAATAAAAACGAAGTAGACCTGGAGCCTATCATCAACGATCTGACAGAAAAGGCCAAGGCTAAAGTCGAAAAGCCTATCAGCATCACCACCGACCTCAAGACCAAGACCGTTCTTGCCGACGAGCAATATATGACAGAGGCTATTGCCAACCTGATTGACAATGCCATCAAATACTCCAAGGAAGAGATTGACATCAGGATCTCAACCTCCGAAAACGACAAGCACGTACTATTAAAGGTTTACGATAACGGCATCGGCATTTCAAAAGAAGACCAGCGCATCATCTTCGACAAGTTCGGGCGTGCTGCCATCCACGAGCAGAACCGCAAGGGTGGCGTATCCGGCTTCGGACTCGGACTAAACTACGTAGACCAGGTTATGCAGGCCCATGGTGGCAAGGTCACCGTTGCCAGTGAGAAAGATAAATATTCAGAATTTACCCTTTATATTCCCAAAAGCTTATGATTAAGTTATTGATAGTTGAAGACGACGCATCACTGGCCTATATAGAGAAGACCGGACTGGAGGATATTATCGGTGGCTATGAGGTCATGACAGCCTCAAACGGAAAGGAAGGATTGAAAGCATGGGAGGAATCGCATCCTGATGTGATTATCTCAGATATCGACATGCCTGTGATGAACGGATTTGAGATGGTGGAACGCATCCGTGAAACTGACGGTGATGTCATCATCATCTTCACCTCTGCCCTCACCTCGCCCAACGATGTAAAAGCCGGCTATCGCCTTGGCATCAATAACTATGTGAAGAAACCGTTTGTACCAGAAGAGCTCGACGCCCATATCCAAGCGCTGATGAAGATGCGAAGAGGGAACAAGTCTCAGAAGGAAACAAGCCATTATAAGCTGGGTAAATACACACTCGATGCAGAGCATGCTACCCTTCGTAACGACGAAAGCGGTCTGGCACAGACCATCACCCAGCGTGAGGCACAAATCCTACAACTGCTGGCAGAAAACAAAAATAATGTGGTACGTAGAGAAGCCATCCTCAGCCGCTTTTGGAATACTGAAGATGACTATTTCGCCTCACGCAGTCTTGATGTGTTTGTGAATAAGCTTCGTAAACTGCTGGCCGATGAACCAAAGATCACGCTCAAGACCATCCGCGGCATCGGCCTACAGTTACTGGTTTCCTAAATTCAGGCGCAAACCCACTTGGAAATTGAAGTTCGTAGGCTTATCCTTGAAATAGTTGCGAACATCGCTTCCATTATCGAAATAGTGTTTGACACCAGGCTCCACATAAATGCCTAACATAGGAACAAAATTAAACTGAGCACCTATCGATCCTTGCACTGAGAACTGTAGGCGATCGCGCTCCTGTTCAACCTTTATGCCATCACATTTTGCCTTTGCGATTATATTATAATCAGCCTGTCCACCAGCAGCAGCATAAACACTAAAGCCACCCTTACTCCAAATCATATATTGCAAGTTCACTGGAATACCAATATAATGAAAAGTGTGCTCAGTCGTACTAGAGTTGCCCAGCATTTCCTTTGTAAGATCAGAGCGAAGTCGAGTGTAAACAAGGCCTGTTTCAATTGAAAGCTTTGGATAAATAGGGATATTTGCTGACAGTCCAAAGGATATCGGCTGATAATGCTTCTGCTTTTCTTCAAAACCTGCCTTATAAATAACCTCATTATCATCAGCTCGAGTACTTGCAGACCTATAATTATTCAAGTTATAATTTGCAGCCATCGACGGATTCATAACTACACCGTTAGAGCTTACTTGATTGCCAAAACCATTTGAAGCATAAAGTCCAAACTCTGCCTGAGTATGGCGCTGTTTTGCTGCCATTGCGATCTTACGATCCAATTCCCTGATGACATCATCTTCACTTAACGGCAAATGTTTCTTAGCTGCGGTTTTATGCTCTGAGGCATTTTGCTGAGAGGTCTGCTGCTCAACGGGTTGTTCATCTGCCTTCTGCTCCGACAGTTCTGCCAGTTGCTTCTCTGCTGGTTGTTCTTGCAACGCAATTGTCTGGTTATCAGAAGCTGCCACAGGCAACACCATCTCTTCTACAGCAGATGCCATCTGCTTCAACTGAGCCACAAACTGCTGAGATTTCACTGCAATGCCACTTTCTGCCTGCTCTGGCTCAGAAACAATCTGACTATCATCTGTTTTCTGTACTTCTGCCATATGGCCTGCACCCGTTGAAATAGTCAACTGTTGATTTTCAGTCTCTTGCATCAGGTAACCACCTCCTATGATTACACCTACAAGAACGGCTGCCGCTGCCGCCCATCTGCCCCATAGAGGAACAATGCGCGGACGCTTCGGAGCTGCCTGCTGGGCAAGCTTAGCCTCAATACCAGCCCACAAGTCTGCCGGAGCAGCCTCTTCGTGGTCTGCCAGCCGATCGCGTAACTGTTTAATCCATGCTTCCTGTTTCATTTCCTTTATGAGTTAAATAATCATTTATCATTCCTATCAATAGCTTCTTTGCGTAAAAGAACTGTGAGGCTGATGATGCCTCTTTGATTCCTAGCCGACGGGCGATCTCCTTATGCGAGAGTTGCTCAAATACATGGAGGTTTAACACCAGTCGGCAACCTACAGGCAATCGCCCTATCATCTGATTGAGGACATCGGGCGGAACCATTTCCACCTGAGGTTCTTCCTCATCTGCTATCTCCTCTTTTGGCATCACGTCCGTAGTCTTCAACAGATCATGTTCGTTTATCCAATCGAGGGCTCTGTTCGTTACAATCTTCGTGACCCAAGCTTTCAGCGACCCTTCGCCCCGGTATTCGAAATCGCCTATGGAGGTCAGTATACTAACGAAACTGTCTTGCATCACATCTCTAACGTCATCGCGCCCCGAGATATACCTCAGACTTATCGCCATGGCATATCCTGAAAAGCGGTCGTACAGACGTCGCATCGCCTGGGAGTCACCGCCACGTATAGCATCGAGCAGTTGCCTTTCAGTCTCCAAACCGTCTCTCCCTATTTAATCTTTTTAGTCGTGCTAAACTTTATCGTCAACGGGGAAGATGCAGACATCTTATATTCCTCAGTCCAAGGTGGTGGTATCCTATACGCCTCACAGAGGTCCACCTGTTTTATCGGAATGACTCCCGCCCACTGTTTTACCTTTTTATCGTAATATAAAATTGACTTTTCGTAATCTGGTACTGGCGTAAATTGATAGAACATATCATCAATTTTAGCAATCGCCTTATATTGCCAATCCTTTATATTATAGTAATTTGCATCATCAGAATAGCCAACATACACATACTGCAGAATTGAATTATAGGTTGCGCCCTCAAAATCAAATATGACTTTTTGCGGTTCCATCGTCTTGAACTCCTTCTTAAATAAAGAATCAACAAAGAACGCTGTCATATTGTTCTCCGCATCCATGAAAAGACCGAATGTAGATGCATTATTTTGCTCTGCATGCAGAATTCCTTTACCAATCTCTTTTCCATTGGCACTCCATACCAACTCAAAATCACCATACTGGGAATCACTGACAGGTGTCGTCGGATCTGCATTCACGCCATCAGCATAGATGATGCTGTCATTCTCAATTTCCGACTTCCTGACAACCTGAATCAAACGGATACGCTGCTGTTTGCCTTCATAAATCGGCTTTGGAGAAGGTGTAATGCTTGCCACGATGCGCAGACGATACAATTTATCCTTTCCATAGAACTCCTTATAATCAAGTCCATTAATCTCACCCATCATCATGTCGATCTTCTCATCAGTGCCTACAATCTGACCACAGAGCGTCTCATAACTCCAGGTCTCTTCACTGTTCTTAGGAAGGACCCGAATGGGGATGACATCCATGACCACCTCCTTCATCTTGTCCTCATTAATTCCGACATAGACCATATCTTCGATCTTCATTGAGGTGAATGTATAGGCAGAACTGCCAAGATCATCAACACTCAAGTTAGCGGCAATCTTAAGCTTATAGCGCCATCCTTCCTTAAGAATAACATTATTGACTGCCAGGCTATCAAAGGTCGCAACTCGCTGACCCTTATCGTCAATCGCTTCCTTTACAGGTGCTACGCGGTGTGCAGCCCTGTCTGCATCAGTCAAAACGTACTCAGGCTCAATGGTAACTGTCCATGTCTCTGTTCTGGGAGAAGAATCGGGAAAAGTGATAGCACTTGTATCATCAATACTATCGCTGGAACATGCAGCAAACAGCATCAGGCTCCAGACCATTATACCTATTTTATATATAAGACTTTTCATTCTCATCTTCACAATTTATAATTTGCTCGTCTGTATATATAACTGCAAAATCAAAAAACCTTGCATAAAAAAGCGAAAAATTAACCATTTTAAACGTTTTTTAAGAGATAAAGCCCTCAAAAGAGGCTGGCACACGAACGTGCCAGCAAAGAGCTGAAACCAATTCTAATCATAAGATATGATTTTTACTTTTCTTTATAAATCACCTTATTTGCACCGCTTGTAATCTTCAGCGCCTCAGGATGTTCCTTTATAAAGGAGTCGATATGACGAACACGTTTCTCCGCCAGAATCTCATCAACAGCAATCAGAATACCAGTCTCCTCCACGTCACCAAAGCCATAGTTAATGGCAGTTCCGAAAAGTCGCATCGTAGGAGAGAGATTCATGTAGGCATTCACCAACGGGGGAATATTATAACCCAATTTACGAATCTCAGCATTCAGAATACGATAATCTTCCCTGAAATCGTCCTTGCAGAATAATGCAGCTAAAGCCTTCGGATCCTCCTCAATTTCCAACGGTTTCATCGGTATAATCAGCTTATCCTTGTCATCGAAATGCTTTTTCAGGAAATACAGGATCATATCGCGCCCTTTACGGATATAAGAGGGATACATTGTCATCTTACCGAAGAAATAGCGCACATTAGGCATAATAACCGTCAATGCGCCCAGTCCGTCCCAAAGATTATCAAGAGCGAAAAGACTCTTAGCCCCCATACGAGAACTCTGATATGGTAGAGAGACAAAGGAACGACCCAGTTCCATCGTATAAGGCATATATTCATTAATAAACTTCTCAGAGAAATGAAACATGTGACTGGTAGCGAGCATAGGCTGTCCCTTCTCATCCATTTTCCAGCTCGTCCCCTCTAAATAGCGATAGCCACCAATAATCTCCTCTGCCTCTGGATTCCAGACAATTAACTGTTTATAGCAATTCTCACAAGTATCGAACTCATCGATATCCATTGCCTTACCAGTTCCGCCACCAGCTTCACGAAAGGCAATCTCACGCAGACGGCCAATCTCTTTCATAACATTGGGTGCATTATGAGCAGTGATGACATATATCTCGTTATGACTCTTATTCGTCATACGAAGTTGAAGTGTTGGAGTCAGTTCACTCTTAAGCACTTCTTTGTCTATCGGCTGGATAATCTCCTGTTCCATTCTCTTATAAGTTTATAGTTTGTAGACTTGTTCCTTAACAAATTGAGCCCATTCCATCGGTGTTTTCGTTTTATCGAACGTTTGCCACGGAATCGGCTTCCCTATTTTAACCTGGAAACTCTTATGCACATTTTTGTACATCTCATCAACCAGAAACAACATTGCCAGATTGAAAGGCAGGTATTTGTCACTAAAGTTTGCCAAGCGGTAAAAGAACTTACTGTTCTGACCGCTAAAATGAATCGGCACTACATCGCGCTGATATTCAACACTTTTCGAGATAAAAGTCTTTTTCCAAGGAATATCACATATAACTCCCTGATGCTTTCTGGAGCAGATACCTGCAGGGAACATCAGCATGTGATTATCACTCTGAAAACCAGCTTCAACCATTGCCGGGAAGTTACGGCTCTGCTTACCTGTTTTATTGATCGGAATGCAAATAGGCGCCAATCCAGGAAGATTCATCAGCAAGTCATTCACAAGATATCGGAATCGTCCATCATAGTGACGCCCTATAATAGCACCCAAAGCCACTCCATCCTCACCACCAAGGGGGTGGTTGCTCACGAAAGTATAGAGTCTCCCATCGCTGGGGTCGGGAAGATTTTCCTTTCCCTCCACCTCCAAAGTCATATCAAGATACTTGACACACGCTTCCAACCAGTCGACTCCTGTCTTGTCACGATTATCCCACAGGAAGGCATTCACCTGATCCTGATGAGCAATACGCTTCAACCACCGAACCAAAAAACCAGGCACGAATTTCGCTTTCGTGCCCATCTTCCCTTTCAGGATTGCATCGATATCAATTGTCTGCTCAACTACTGTTGCCATTTGCACATTTTCGTTAACAAGTTGCAAAAATAGCACATTTCTTTCAATTCTGAGCAAAAAAAAGAGAAAAATGTTATATTTTAAATGTATTTAGTAGACAAAAAGGGTACAAATCAATAAAATAAAGTTAAAATTGAAAAAAAGTGGGGAAATGTGGTGCAAAGTGGGGATTTTTTCCTACCTTTGTAACCGAAATCATATAAATAGGTATATATGCGCTTTTTAGGAAACATAGAAGCCAAAACTGACGCAAAGGGAAGGGCCTTTCTACCAGCAGTTTTCCGCAAGGTGTTACAAGCATCTGGCGAGGATTGCCTGATGTTAAGAAAGGATGTCTTCCAAAAGTGCCTTGTGCTTTATCCTGAAAGCGTATGGAATGAACGGATTGACCTGTTGAAGACCCAGCTGAAGCCATGGAAGCAGTCTCATCAGCAGATGTTCCGGCAGTTTGTATCTGAAGCAGAAGTGGTGACACTCGATGGCAACGGACGATTCCTCATCTCAAAACGCCTGCAAAAAATTGCAGAGATCGATCAGGACATCCAGTTCATCGGCATGGATAACACCATTGAGATCTGGTCGCCTAAGAACCTGTTACAGACGCTCAAACCTGAAGAAGAGTTCGGAATAGAATTTGAAAACATCATGAACGCTGACGATGCCCTATGATGAACGTTACCGAGATATATCACGTTCCGGTACTCCTCCAGGAGAGCATCGACGGGCTGAACATCAAGCCTGACGGCATCTATGTAGACGTCACTTTCGGTGGAGGAGGTCACAGCAAGGAGATTCTGAACCGTTTGGGGAAAAACGGCCATCTCTACAGCTTCGACCAAGACGAGGACGCAGAGAAGAACATCCTTGATGATGACAGATTCACATTCGTGAGGAGCAATTTCAGATATCTCCGCAACTGGATGCGCTACTACCATGTTGCACATATCGACGGTCTGCTGGCGGATCTCGGTGTTTCCAGCCATCATTTCGACGATGAGACACGCGGATTCTCCTTCCGCTTCGATGCACCGTTGGATATGCGCATGAACAACAGGTCAGGAAAGACAGCGGCAGAAGTCTTGAACACATATAGTGAAGAGACGTTAGCCGACATCTTCTATATCTACGGAGAATTAAAAAACGCCCGCAAGATTGCGGCCGCCATTGTAAAAGCAAGGAGCAACAAAAATATTGAAACGACAAGCGACCTCATGCAGGCTACAGAAAAACTGTTCCAGCGTGAGCGCGAGAAAAAAGAAACAGCCAAACTGTTTCAAGCACTACGCATTGAAGTCAATCGCGAGATGGACGCCTTAAAAGAGATGCTAAACGGTGCGAAGGAAATACTGAGCGAAGGAGGGCGACTCTCCGTCATCACCTATCATTCCTTAGAAGACCGCATCGTCAAGAACGTCATGAGAGCCGGAAACCCCGAGGGCAGAATGGTGCAGGATTTTTTCGGGCGCACAGAGGCCCCTTTCCGGCTACTAAGCAATAAGGTGATCACACCAAGCGAAGAAGAGCAAGAGCGCAACCCACGTAGCAGAAGCGCTAAATTAAGAATCGCAGAAAAGGTATAAATATGGCTAAAAAAGAAGACATAGAACTTGAAATCCAGCAGCCGGAAACAGAAGCCCCCGCCACAGATGAAGAAAAGCTTGTGGAAGAGGAAGCTGCCGAGATGAAGGAACAGGCCAAGAAAACGATCCAACTGATTAAGGAAAAGGCAAAAGAAGAAGATCCCAAGCCTGGTTCCGCAATGACACTAAGGACGATTCTTGGCGGAGACTTCCTCACGGCTGAAATGGTTCGTCGCCAGATATGGCTATTTGTGCTCATGGTTGTTTTCTGTATTGTCTATGTAGCCATCCGCTATCAGTGCCAACAGGACATGATTGCCATTGACAAGCTGGAGAAGCAGTTGCTCGATGCCAAATATAAGGCACTTTCAAGTTCAAGCACTTTAACGGAAAAATGCCGTGAGAGTCATGTTCTGGATGCTTTAAAACAAAACAAGGACAGTCTGTTGCATATATCAGACCAACCACCATATATAATAACTGTACCCGAATAAGAAGACGGAATGAGTAAATTCAAGAGCGATAAAGTAATGCCCCGCTACTTTGCCATCGCAGTAGTCCTGACATTGATTGGTTTTGCCGTTGTTGGCAAAGCCATGTATATCATGACTGCCAAGAAGGAATATTGGACAAAAGTGGCTGACCGTCTGAAGCGCGACAGTGTCAGCGTTAAGCCTAGTCGTGGCAACATCCTTAGTTGTGACGGACAGCTGATGGCCAGTAGCATACCAGAATATAAAGTCTATATGGACTTCCAGGCTGGAAGAGACGACTCTATCCATGCTCAAAAACAGGATTCCATTTGGGAAGAGAAGATTGATAGTATCTGTGAGGGGTTGAGCCAGATATTCCCTTCAAAGACAGCGGATGAATTTAAGACCCATTTGATAGCAGGGAAAAAGCGGGTACTTAAGAACGGTAAGGAAGGCGCGCGCCACTACCCAATCTGGCCACGCCGCATCGACTATAACACTTTCTGCGAGGTACGTAAGCTCCCCATTTTCAAAGAACCGATATATAAGGGAGGCTTCCACTGGGAAGAATTCAATGCCCGTCGACGCCCATTTGGATCACTGGCTCAGCGTACCATTGGTGACATGTTCGGAGCAAAAGATAGCGCGAAATATGGTTTAGAGCTTTCTTTCGACTCGATTCTCAGGGGCAAAAACGGTCTCATGCACCGTCGTAAGATCCTAAGCAAATATCTGGACATACCCGTACTCTTACCTGAAGATGGTGCCGATATTGTTACTACGATCGACGTTGGCATGCAAGACTTGGCTGAGCGTGCCATGATTGAAGAACTGAAAGAAATCAACGGCGAGATGGGCGTAGCCATTCTGATGGAAGTGAAAACAGGTGACATCAAGGCTATTGTCAACATGACCCGTGGTGCCGATGGGGAATATCGTGAGACTGTCAACAATGCAATCAGCTACCGCTGCGAACCAGGATCGGTGTTCAAAACTGCTTCATTCTTAGTTGCACTCGATGACGGTGTAGTAGATACCAGCTTTGTTATTCACACTGGAAGTGGTGTTATGAACATGCATGGCCGTGACATGAAAGATCACAACTGGCGCCGTGGTGGTTATCAAGACATCAACGTAGCTCGCGCGCTTGAAGTCAGTTCGAATATTGGAGTCAGCTATGTCATCGACAAGTTCTATGGCAGCAACCCGAAGAAATATGTGGAAGGCCTCTACCGTGTCGGTATTCATGAGGATTTGAAGATTCCGTTGGTAGGCTATCACGCCCCGATGATCAGAATGCCAGACACAAAGACCACCGACCGTGCCAAATATTGGAGTAAGACAACACTCCCTTGGATGAGTATCGGCTATGAGACCCAGATTGCTCCAATCAACACTGTTACATTTTACAATGCCATCGCTAATAATGGCAAGATGATGCAGCCACGTTTCGTCAAACAAATTGTAAAGAATGGTGAGGTCCTCAGGGAGTTTGAACCTGTCGTACTGAAGGAACGCATCGCAAAACCGCAAGCAATCAAGACCATGCAGACGATTCTTGAGCACGTCGTTAGCCAGGGACTCGGCAGAAGAGCTGGTTCTAAATCATTTAAAGTAGCAGGCAAAACTGGTACTGCACAAGTTGCAGACCAGTATGGAGGCTATCACTCAGGAACCACTCGTTATTGGCTGTCATTTGCCGGTTATTTTCCTGCCGACGATCCGCGGTACACTTGTATCGTCTGCTTGAAGAAAACAGGATTGCCTGCTTCTGGCGGTGGTATGAGCGGACTCGTCTTCCACCACATCTCTGAAGGTGTGATGGCTCAGAATCTGAAACTCGATGTCGACGATGCCCGTGACACCTTGTCAATCATGGTGCCCGATGTAAAAGGCGGTGACCTCGTAGCAGCCAACTATGTACTCGACAATCTTGGCGTTAAGACAAACACGAACTGGAGCGGTTCTTATGCAGAAGGAAATCCTGTCTGGGGTAAGATTATAAAAACGAACAAGGACGTCACCCTTGCATCAGTCAGCACACAGAAGGGTATCATTCCAGATGTACTGGGGATGGGAGCTCGCGATGCGGTATATCTGCTGGAAAGCCGGGGCGTCAAGGTAAAACTTAGAGGCAGAGGTAAGGTTAAATCACAGAGCATCTATGCAGGTACTGCTATCAAACAAGGAATGGTTTGTGAACTGAATATGGAATAAACAAAACGAGAAAGAATATGAAGCTAAATGAACTACTCAAAAATGTAGAGGTGCTCAATATCCTTGGAAATGAGGACATTGAAATATCTGGCGTAAACATCGACTCCCGACGTATCGAGGCCGGTCATCTGTTCGTGGCTATTCCTGGCACACAGACCGATGGACATAAGTTCATCCCCAAAGCTATCGAACAAGGAGCTGTTGCTGTGCTTTGTGAATATTTCCCCAACAAACGTGAGCCGGGAATCACCTACATCGCAGTAGAATCAACAGAAGACTGCGTGGGGGAGGTCGCCACACAATTCTATGGAGACCCCTCAAAGAAGCTGAAACTGGTTGGCGTTACTGGCACAAACGGAAAGACAACCATCGCCACCTTATTATATAATATGTTTCGTAAGTTCGGACATAAGTGCGGTCTGCTCTCAACGGTCTGCAACTATATTGAAGACGAAGTTATACCTGCTGACCACACAACCCCCGACCCCATTGAGCTGAACCGACTACTGGCAAAGATGGTTGAAGCCGGCTGCGAATATGCGTTCATGGAATGCTCCAGTCACGCTATTGCCCAAAAACGTATTGGTGGACTGTGTTTCACAGGTGGCATCTTCACAAACCTGACCAGAGACCATCTTGACTATCATGGCACTTTCGAGAATTACCGCGACGCAAAAAAGGCGTTTTTCGACGGGCTTAGCAAAGAGGCTTTCGCTATCATTAATGCTGATGACAAAAATGGAATGGTTATGGTTCAGAACAGCAAGGCTGTAGTGAAGACCTACTCTACACGAACAATGGCCGACTTTAAAGCAAAGATCATCGAATGCCACTTTGAAGGAATGTACCTTGACATCAATGGTAAAGAGGTGGGCGTTCAGTTCATCGGGAAATTCAATGTGAGCAATCTGCTCGCTGTCTACGGTGCTGCAATCATGCTGGGTAAAAAGCCCGAGGAGATACTTGTGATTCTAAGTACCTTGAAAAGTGTCAGTGGGCGTCTGGAACCTATTCACTCTCCTGAAGGCTACACAGCAATCGTCGACTATGCTCACACCCCCGATGCCTTGGAGAACGTATTAAACGCTATCCACGAGGTACTTGACGGCAAGGGAAAGGTTATCACCGTGTGTGGAGCTGGCGGTAATCGGGACAAAGGCAAACGACCATTAATGGCCCAAGAGGCTGTTAAACAAAGTGATAAGGTCATTATTACTTCAGACAATCCACGCTTCGAAGAGCCGCAAGATATCATCAACGACATGTTGGAAGGTCTCGACAGCAAACAGATGAAGAAGGTTGTCAGCATCGTAGACCGTCGCGAGGCTATCCGTACAGCTTGCATGATGGCCGAAAAAGGTGACGTTATCCTTATTGCCGGCAAAGGCCATGAGGACTATCAGGAGATTCAGGGTGTAAAGCATCACTTTGATGACAAGGAAGTTGTCAAGGAAATATTTGGAAACTAAACAGACAAAGCCATGCTATACTATCTCTTCAGATTCCTCAATCAGTACAACATTCCTGGATCACACATGTGGTCCTACATCTCTTTCCGTGCATTGTTAACGCTGATTCTCGCATTATTGCTCTCTGCATGGTTTGGCGAGCGCTTCATCAAGTGGATGAAGAAGAAGAAAATCTTTGAAACGGAACGTGATCCGAAGATTGACCCGTTTGGAGTAGAGAAGAAAGGGGTACCGACAATGGGCGGTCTCATCATCATTGTGAGTATTCTGATTCCAGTCCTGCTTCTGGGACGAATCCGAAACACCTATCTTATTCTGATGATTATCACGACTATCTGGTTAGGCTTCCTCGGATTCCTTGACGACTATATTAAAATATTCAGGCGCAACAAGGATGGCCTGAAGGGAAAATACAAGATTGTCGGACAAGTAAGTATCGGCTTTATCGTAGGACTGACACTCTGGCTAAGCCCTGATGTCGTTGTACGTGAGAACATCAATGTAAAGCAGAATCAGGAGATTGTGGTCAAACATAAGGCAGAGCCTGTCAAATCACTGCAAACGACCATCCCATTCATCAAGAATCACAATCTGAACTATTCAGATGTGATGTCTTTCTGCGGCAAGTACAAGGTGGCTGCAGGATGGATGCTATTCGTATTCATTACGATTTTTGTCGTAACAGGCATCTCTAACGGAGCAAACCTTAACGATGGTATGGACGGTATGTGTGCAGGTAATTCCGCTATCATCGGTGTGGCATTAGGCATTTTAGCCTATGTGTCATCGCACATTGGATATGCATCTTACTTCGACATTATGTATATTCCTCATTCTGAGGAGTTAGTCATCTTCCTTTGTGCTTTTGTCGGGGCTATGATAGGTTTCCTTTGGTATAATGCATTCCCAGCTCAGGTATTTATGGGCGACACAGGTTCTTTGACCATTGGTGGTATTATTGGAGTATGTGCAGTCATCATCCATAAGGAGTTGCTATTGCCCATCCTTTGCGGAATCTTCTTCATCGAGAGCCTCAGCGTCATTATCCAGACCATGTGGTTCAAGATACAAAAGCGGAAAGGCAAGCGTGTCCGTGTATTCAGGGCTGCTCCAATCCACGACACATTCCGAAAGCTTGATTCACAACTCGATGCTACAAGCACATACATCTTGAAAGGTTGGCCTCATCGACCGTTCCACGAGTCGAAAATCACCATCCGATTTTGGATCACGACCATCATTCTGGCTGCATTGACACTAATTACATTAAAGATTAGATAGAAAAATGAAGAGAATCGTTATATTAGGCGCAGGAGAGAGCGGAGCAGGAGCTGCCGTTCTGGCCAAAAAAGAAGGTTTCGACGTCTTTGTTTCCGACATGTCAAAGATCGGTGACAAATACAAGAAGCAACTCGATGACCATCAGATAGAATGGGAGGAAGGCCAACATACAGAGGAGAAGATCCTCAATGCCGACGAGATTATCAAAAGTCCGGGGATTCCAGACACAGCCCCGATGGTGAAAAAAGCCATTGACAAGGGTATTCATATCATCAGCGAAATTGAGTTCGCAGGGCGCTATACGGATTCTAAGATGATCTGTATTACTGGTTCGAACGGCAAAACCACAACCACCTCTTTGATATATCACATTTTTAAGGAGGCAGGTTACGATGCAGGACTGGCAGGAAACATCGGCAATTCCCTGGCACTCCAAGTGGCTGAAGATCCACATGAATACTACATCATCGAGCTCAGCTCTTTCCAACTCGACAACATGTATGACTTCCGTGCCAACATTGCCATCCTGTTGAACATCACGCCCGACCATCTGGACCGTTATGGCTTCGAGATGCAGAACTATGTAGACGCCAAAATGCGTATCATCCAGAACCAGACCTCAAAAGACGCATTCATCTATTGGGCTGATGATCCTGTCATCAAGCGGGAACTTGAGAAATACGACATCAAGGCCATTCAGTACCCGTTCTCCGAATTGAAAGAGAAAGGCGTTATCGGTTACATAGAGAAAGGGCAATACAAAATTGAGGAACCCGAGCCATTCAATATGGAACAGGAAAGCCTCAGTCTGACAGGTAAGCACAATATCTACAACTCTCTGGCCGCTGGAATCGCAGCCAATATCTCAGGTATCAAGAAAGATGATATCCGCAAGAGCCTTAGTGACTTCCCTGGCGTTGAACACCGTCTGGAAAAGGTATGCACAGTTCGTGGTGTCCAGTACATCAACGACTCTAAAGCTACGAATGTAGACGCATGCTGGTATGCACTTGAGTCAATGAAGACAAAAGTCATTCTGATTATCGGTGGTAAGGACAAGGGAAACGACTACGAACCCATCAAGCCGCTCATCAAGGAGAAATGCACTGGTCTGGTATACTTAGGAGCAGACAACCAAAAGTTGCACGACAATTTCGATAACATGGGAATTCCTTTCCGCGACACACACTCCATGAAAGAATGTATGGAAGCATGTTACGAGATGGCGCAGCCTGGTGAGACAGTGTTACTCAGTCCCTGCTGTGCTTCCTTCGACCTCTTTAAAAACATGGAGGATCGTGGTGAACAGTTCAAAGAATTAGCAAGAAATCTCTGATATGAACAAAAAGATAGGCAACATCTTCAAAGGTGACAAGGTCATTTGGATGGTATTCTTCTTCCTCTGTATGATCAGTATCGTCGAAGTCTTCTCAGCTTCGAGTAACCTGACATATAAGAGCCAGAACTACATCGGCCCCATTGCCTTCCACACCGTCACTATCGTGATTGGTGCCTTGGTTGCTGTGGTGACACTTAACATTCCTTGTCGCTATTTCAAATTAATGACGCCTTTCTTACTGATTATTTCAGGCATCACCCTCCTCTGGGTTCTTGTTGGTGGAGAGTCTATCAATGGTGCTAACCGTGTCATCTCGCTACCAGGAGGAATTACTTTCCAGCCTTCGGAGATTGCGAAAGGCACAATGGTACTGATTACAGCACAGATCCTCAGCGCCATGCAACGTGAAGATGGTGCCGACAAGAAGGCTTTCAAATATATTCTATGGATTGTAATACCTACAGCGGCGTTGATTGGCATTGAAAATCTGTCAACGGCAGCTTTACTCCTTGTAGTCATTTTCCTAATGATGTTTATCGGACGCATACCGATGTCTCAGATGGGAAAACTTGTAGGTGCAGCAGGTTTGGCTATCGCATTATTCCTGACCTTGGTCCTGACTTTAGGAAGCATCGGTACAGATGACGAGAAGAACACCCAGACCGTTGAGTCCGTTTCCAACAATACAACTGACACGAAGGTCATCAAGGGCGGCGGTGTCTTCCACCGTTTCGTCACTTGGCGAAACCGTATCGTAAAGCATCTCGACAAGAAAGATGTATCACCCCTCGAATACGACCTTGACAAAGACGCACAGGTGGCACACGCTAATATAGCCATTGTATCGAGCAATATCATTGGCAAGGGTCCAGGGCAATCTGTCGAGCGCGACTTCTTGTCGCAAGCCTTCTCCGACTTTATCTTTGCCATTGTCATTGAGGAACTTGGCATCTTTGGAGCAGCCTTCGTGGTGTTCCTCTATATTGTATTACTTTACAGGACGGCACGTATCGCCAGTCGTTGCGAGAACAACTTCCCTGCGTTCTTCGCCATGGGACTGGCATTGTTGTTGGTTGTCCAAGCATCATTCAACATGCTGGTTGCAGTGGGTATAGCTCCCGTTACTGGCCAGCCTTTGCCACTTATCAGCAAAGGTGGAACCTCTACCATTATCAACTGCGCTTATATCGGTGCGATATTAAGTGTTAGCCGTTCTGCGAAAAAAAGAACGGGAAATTTGGCAGTAAAAGAAATATAATTTGTATTTTTGCACGCAATATATATAATAAGGTATGGATAAGAAGTTAAAAGTCATCATTAGCGGAGGTGGTACAGGAGGTCATATTTTCCCAGCCATTTCTATTGCAAACGCCCTGAGAGCACTACGACCTGATGCACAGATTCTGTTCGTTGGAGCCATCGACCGCATGGAAATGCAGCGCGTACCTGCTGCAGGTTATAAAATCAAAGGACTTCCCATCTGTGGTTTCGATCGTCAGCACAAATTAAAGAATATCAAAGTACTCTTTAAGATATGGAAGAGCCAACGTATGGCTAAGAAAATCATTAAGGACTTTAAGCCTGATGTCGTCGTGGGCGTTGGAGGATTTGCCAGTGGTCCCACACTCAATACAGCGGCATCAATGGGTGTACCCTGCCTGATTCAAGAGCAGAATTCCTATGCTGGCGTTACCAACAAGTTACTCGCCAAGAAAGCGGAGAAGATTTGTGTGGCTTATGAAGGTATGGAACGCTTCTTCCCTGCAGAAAAGATTATCATGACAGGAAATCCCGTTCGCCAAGCCCTTCTCAATACCAAGATTTCACGAGAAGATGCTGTCAAGAGTTTCGGGCTGAACCCTGAAAAGAAGACGATTCTACTGCTGGGAGGTAGTCTGGGAGCCAGGACTATCAATGTCAGCGTACTACTCCACCTTGATTTGGTGAAGTCGACTGATGTACAATTTATATGGCAGACGGGTAGCTATTACAGTGCTGCTATCGCTGAAGAATTAAAAGGCGAGAATATACCTAACCTGAAGGTAACCGACTTTATTACCGATATGGCAACAGCCTATAAGGCTGCTGATCTCGTCATCAGTCGCGCCGGTGCCAGCAGTATTTCCGAATTCTGTCTGATTGGTAAGCCTGTCATCCTCGTACCAAGTCCGAATGTGGCAGAAGATCATCAGACCAAGAACGCCCTAGCACTCTCCAGCAAGAATGCTGCCATCCACGTCAAGGATGCCGACGCACCTGCAAATCTGCTGGAGCTGGCCGTCCATACCGTCAATGATGACAAGCGTTTGAAGGAACTCAGCGAAAATGTCCTGAAGCTTGCCCTGCCCGACTCAGCAGAAATCATAGCAAAAGAAGTAATCAAGTTAGTAAGATGAATATAACAGATATCAAAGCAGTCTATTTTGTAGGAGCAGGTGGTATCGGCATGAGCGCCATAGCCCGCTATTTCCTCAAGAAGGGTCTAGTTGTAGCCGGTTACGACAAGACACCTTCCGATCTGACACGCCAGTTGGAAAAAGAGGGTATGCTCATTCACTACGAAGAGAATATCGAAGAGATACCACATATCTGCAAGCAGAAGGAGTCATGTCTGGTCATTTATACACCTGCCATCCCTGCAGATCATCAGGAACTGGTATTCTTCCAGGAGAACGGCTTCGAGATTCAGAAACGTGCACAGGTGCTTGGCACACTGACCAAAGCGCATAAAGGACTCTGCGTAGCTGGAACCCACGGCAAGACGACGACATCTACCATGTGTGCTCATATCATGCACCAAAGCCATCTTAACTGCAATGCCTTCCTCGGAGGTATCTCCAAGAACTACGGCACTAATTATATCCTCTCCGACTCCGACTATGTCGTGATTGAAGCCGATGAGTTCGACCGCAGTTTCCACTGGCTCCGTCCATGGATGTCGGTCATTACCTCCACAGATCCAGACCATCTGGATATTTACGGTACTAAGGAGGCCTACCTGGAGAGTTTCCGCCACTATTCCGAACTGATTCAGCCAGGCGGTGCACTGATTATCCATCGCGGTCTTGAGATGAAGGAACACCTTCAAGATAGTGTACGCCGTTATGATTATAGCCAGAACGAGGGCGATTTCCACGCAGAGAACATCCGTATCGAGAATGGAGAGATCACTTTCGACTTCATCTCCCCCATTGAAAGCATTAAAGACGTACAGTTGGGGCAGCCCATTCCCATTAACATTGAGAATGGCATTGCAGCTATGGCTATGGCTCAACTTAACGGCTGTACAGCTGATGAACTGAAATATGGCATAAAGACCTACTATGGTGTTGACCGCCGGTTCGACTTCAAGATCAAGACCGACCGTCTGGTCTTCCTCAGCGACTATGCCCATCACCCTAAGGAGATTTACCAAAGTGCCAAGAGTATCCGTGAGCTCTATAAAGACAAACACATTACGGCTATTTTCCAGCCACATCTCTATACCCGCACCCGTGACTTCTATCAAGATTTTGCTGATGCACTGAGCCAACTCGACGAAGTGGTGCTCACAGAGATTTATCCAGCCCGTGAACAACCCATCGAGGGTGTTACGTCCCGACTCATCTACGACAACCTGAAAGAGGGCGTCAAGAAAGAAATGATTCATAAAGACGAAGTCATCGATTACGTGAAATCCCACAATTTCGAGGTACTGATCGTGTTAGGCGCTGGCGACCTGGATAATCAGGTGCCACAAATTGCCAAATTGTTAAATAGTAAAGTCAAATAATTACATCCAATGACCATCAACTGGAAAAAGTCCATGATTGTAGTCTGCGATATCGTTATCGCTACCTACTTGCTACTGGCTGTTACAGCGTTTAACAAGCCAGATGCAAAAGCCACGTCATGCGGTGAGGTGAAGATAGATATCAAAGAAGGCCGTGTGGATGGATTCTTGAATGCCAGTGAGGTCAAGAAAATATTATCAAAGGATAACATCTACCCTCTATCCAAGCCTATGAGCATCATCAATCCCCGACAGATTGAGGAGTCCTTGGAAAAGAGTCCCTTCGTAGAAAAAGCAGAATGCCACAAGACTCTTAGTGGTCACGTGTGCATCAACATTCAGCAGCGCATTCCCGTCATCAGGGTCATGAATGCCAATGGAGAGAACTATTACATTGACACGCACGGCAACATCATGCCCGAAGCACGCTATGTAAACGACCTCATCATCGCCACGGGAAGTATCTCGAAGAAATATGCCCAAAGCGTGCTGACACGAGTTTCCAACCACATCATGGCCGATAACTTCTGGAAGAACCAAGTGGTACAAATCAACATCCTCAACGACGGCACGATGGAATTGGTACCACGTGTGGGAGACCACATTGTTTATCTCGGTATACCCTCCCATGTAGAAAAGAAGTTGGAGCGTCTGCGCAAATTCTACCTTTATGGACTCAATAAGGCAGGATGGAACAAATACAACTATATCAACCTGGAATTCGACAACCAGATTATCTGCAAGAGAAATCATAGAAAAAGAACAAATAATTAAGAAGAGATGGCAGCAAAGGATTTTATTGTAGCAATTGAACTCGGCTCATCCAAAATGACCGGTATCGCGGGTCAGAAGAATCTCGACGGCAGCATCAACGTACTGGCTGTTGTCAAAGAAAACTCTTCGTCGTTTATCCGTAAGGGAGTGGTCTACAACATCGACAAGACCGCTCAATGCCTCTCCAGTATCGTTAAGAAACTGGAAAACCAACTCAAAACTGAAATTACTCAGGTCTACGTAGGTGTCGGCGGCCAATCCATCCGCAGTGTAAAAAACATGATATCAAAAGATCTGCCTGTAGAAACGATTATTACCCAGGACATGGTCATCGAACTGATGGATGCAAACCGCAATATGGTATACCAAGATCAGGAGATTCTCGATGCTGCCGCTCAGGAATACAAGGTAGGCTCTCAGTTCCAGCTCGATCCCGTTGGTATACAAGCCAATCGTCTGGAAGGCAACTTCCTGAATATCCTTGAGCGTAAGACATTCTATAAGAACCTCAATAAATGCTTCGAGGCAGCTGGTATCAACGTCGCCGAGATGTATTTGGCTCCACTGGCACTGGCAGACAGCGTACTCACCGAGGCTGAAAAGCGCTCTGGATGTGCCCTTGTCGACATGGGTGCCGATACGACTACAGTATCCGTCTACTCCAAGAACATCCTGCGCCATCTGGCTGTTATCCCCCTCGGCAGCAACAATATCACGAAGGATATTGCCACACTCCAGATGGAAGAGAGCGATGCTGAGAAGATGAAGCTCAAATATGGTTCTGCATTCACTGATAACAGCGAGATCGACAGTGAGCTGAAATACTCTATTGACGCGGATCGTCAGGTTGAGAGTCGCAAGTTCATAGAGATTGTTGAAGGTCGCCTCGAGGAAATCATCGAGAACGTTTGGTACCAGATTCCATCAGAATATTACGACAAGCTCTTGGGAGGTATCATCCTCACTGGTGGCGGCTCGAACATGAAGAATATCGAAAAGGCTTTCAGCAATCATACTCATGTTGAGAAGATCCGCGTTGCCAAGTTCGTCACACAAACCGTTATTTCAAATAATGAGGATATCAAATCCCACAACGGCATGATGAACACCGTGCTGGGACTCCTCATCAAAGGCGACATCAACTGCGCCGGCGGTCCTGTCGATCCCAATGGCGACCTCTTCAGTAGCCAGAAGCCTTCAACATCTCATTCCACCACCGATCAGCGTCCTGCCCGTCAGGCAACAGACATTCCAGCCGGCGTCATCCGCACTGAAGCCGAGAAGCAGAAGGCCGAAGAGGAGAAACGCCGTCAGCAGGAAGAAGAGGAGCGCATCAAGCGCGAGGAAGAGCTCAAGAAGAAGGAAGAAGAGGAGCGCATCCGTAAGGAGAATAGTATTTTGAACAAACTGAAAAGAGGTCTTATGAACTTCGGAAAATCTATCGTGGAGGAAGAATAGGAGTACAAATTTAGAATTTATGAATTAAGAGAATTGAGTTATGGCAGACAGCAATATGAATATAGATATCCTTGACTTCGGTGCACCCGAAAAGGATCAAAGCATCATCAAAGTAATTGGCGTTGGTGGCGGCGGTGGAAATGCCGTAAACCACATGTACCGTGAAGGTATACATGATGTGACGTTTGTGTTGTGTAACACGGACAATCAGGCCCTCAACGATTCTCCCGTACCCGTTCATCTTCAATTGGGTAAGGAAGGTCTGGGTGCTGGTAACAAACCCGAGAAAGCCCGTCAGGCAGCAGAAGAGAGCATAGACGACATTAGGAATATGCTGAGTGACGGCACTCGTATGGCATTCATAACCGCCGGCATGGGTGGCGGCACCGGGACAGGTGCCGCCCCCGTTATTGCTCGTGTCAGCAAGGAACTGGGTATCCTGACCGTCGGTATCGTTACCATTCCCTTCCGCTTTGAGGGCGACCGCAAGATTGATCAGGCCCTCGACGGTGTGGAGGAAATGTCGAAGCATGTCGACGCCCTGTTGGTTATCAACAACGAGCGTCTGCGCGCCATCTACCCTGAGTTGTCTGTTCTCGATGCTTTTGGTAAAGCCGACGACACACTGAGCATTGCCGCCAAGTCAATTGCAGAGATTATCACCGTTCACGGACTGATCAACCTCGACTTCAATGATGTGAAGACCGTCCTGAAAGATGGTGGCGTGGCTATCATGTCTACAGGATACGGTGAGGGTGAAGGCCGTGTAAAGAAAGCCATTGATGATGCTCTGAACTCACCGCTGCTGAATGACAACGACATCTTCAACTCCAAGAAGATTCTGCTCTCTATCTCATTTGCAGGCTCCAAGGACGGACAGAGCTCCCTCATGATGGAGGAGATGAACGATGTCAACGATTTCATGGCAAAGTTCGGCAACGACTTCGAAATCAAATGGGGATTGGCTACCGATCTCGAACTGGGCAAGAAGGTAAAAGTTACCATCCTGGCTACTGGATTCGGTATCGAGGATGTCGACGGTATGGGCAATCACCTCAAGAAACAGAGTCAAGAAGACCTCAACCGCATCGCTGCCGAGCAGGAGAAGGCCGCTGAGCGCCAAGACCGTCGTAACCGCTACTATGGTGGAGAGAGCAACACCAAGCGCTACAAGCGTCGTCCGAACATCTACCTGTTCCGCCCAGAGGATCTCGACAATGACGATGTCATTTCTGCCGTTGAGCAGACGCCTACCTATAAGCGTACCCGCGAAATCCTCGACAGCATCAACAGTCAGGCCAGTGGCAAGGATTTCATCGACAACGATGAAACACCTACGAACACACAAGAACCTGTTCAGGGCACTATCGTGTTCTCGTAATCACTGATACAGTTCCTGTAATACACCTATCGACTTCATCTCCGGGAAATCCGGCAGATGGAGTCGATAATATATTAATGAAACCTCCAAAAGGCGGTTCCGCTCCTGATGCGACATGCGGAAAAGATGCATTGTCGGATAGTCCATACGCATCATCAGCTGTACCTTCTCTGCTTCCTCTGGGTATAGAAAATCACGATGGACTGGCGGTACCTGCAGGAACTCACTCTCACGCAAGTCAAAATAGTCGCCTGCATGATAATGCTCCAGATTAGGATAGAAGCCCAAAAAACGTGAAAGGCGCATAAGGAACACAAGATGGAAGTTGGCAAAGCGGTCTTCCTGGCCATCGAGCCACTGGATACTGCTTTCAACATAATCGAACAGCAGTTCATTACGCTGTTCAGAACGAAGCGCATAATATAGGAACTCTGCCAAGAAAAGTGCCATCGAGAGTTTGTGAGGATGGAAGGGGATAGACACAAAAGGGCATGCCAATCTGATATCCGATAACTTCTGTAACTGTATCTTTGGCCTGACATCAGTCTCTATCTCCAACAAGGATAAGGGCTGAAAAAACTGTTTCTTGACCTTCGACTTCGATGACTTAGGAATACTGACGATGAACGACAGTCTTCCGAACTGTCGGGTGAACATATCCACAATCATTCTGGTCTCACCATACTTGAGCGAATGAAGCACAATTGCCTGAGTTTTCATCAACATACGTGTGCAAAGATACACATAAAAGCGTAAAAAAGAATGTAAATCATCATTTTTTTGCTAGAAAATTTTGCAGTTTAGAAAAATAGCAGTACCTTTGCACCCGCAAAAAATGGCAATGGTCCCTTCGTCTATCGGTTAGGACGAGAGATTTTCATTCTCTAAAGAGGAGTTCGACTCTCCTAGGGACTACCAAAAATTAAATCCGCCATCTGCACAGCCAGTGCTACTGATTAGATTGGGAACGGTGGCGGAGGGTTTCTGAAAAGAGGCCCGCCCAGGGCAGTTTTAACGACGCAAGACCCATAAGCTTTAAATTAACAACAAAATTAAATTAAAAAATGGCAAATCACAAATCATCAGTGAAGAGAATCCGTCAGGACAAGAAGAAGGCGCTTCACAATCACTACTACGCAAAGACAATGCGTAACGCTGTGCGCAAGCTGCGCGCTATGACTAACAAGGAAGAGGCTGCAGCTCTCTATCCGAAGGTTCAGAAGATGCTTGACAAGTTGGCTAAGACCAACATCATCCACAAGAACAAGGCAGCAAACCTGAAGTCAAGCCTCGCTCTGCACATCAACAAGCTGGGATAATAATCAACTATTATACAGACTTGAACCGCAACTCGAAAGGGTTGCGGTTATTTTTTGTAGTTTTTTAGCAGATAAACTAAGTTTATCTGACTTTTTTTTTGTACCTTTGCAACCAATTAGCGAAACAAAGAAAAATGACAGAAGAACAACTGAATCAAGAACAGAACTATTCCGCGAGCAATATTCAGGTGCTCGAAGGACTGGAAGCCGTACGTAAGCGCCCTGCGATGTACATCGGTGACATCAGCGAAAAGGGACTCCACCATCTAGTCAACGAGACCGTCGACAACTCTATCGACGAGGCGATGGCTGGCTACTGTACGCATATTGAAGTGACGATTAATGAAGATAACTCCATCACCGTTCAGGATAATGGACGTGGTATCCCCGTTGATGAGCACGAGAAAATGCACAAAAGCGCCCTTGAGGTCGTGATGACTGTGCTCCATGCCGGAGGTAAGTTCGACAAAGGTTCCTATAAGGTGTCTGGAGGTCTCCACGGCGTGGGTGTCAGCTGTGTGAACGCTCTTTCTACCCACATGCTCTCACAGGTATTCCGCAATGGTCATATCTACCAGCAGGAATATGAGAAGGGTAAGCCACTATACGACGTGAAGATCGTCGGCGACACGGACAAGACAGGTACCCGCCAGCAGTTCTGGCCCGACGGCACCATCTTCACCACCACAGAGTATAAGTACGACATCATCGCCCGCCGTATGCGCGAGCTGGCTTACCTCAATGCAGGTATCACTATCACGCTGACTGATCTCCGTCCTGATGAGGAAGGGAATCTGAAGCAGCCCGAGGTATTCCACGCCAAGGACGGACTGAAGGAGTTTGTGCGCTACGTCGATCGTCACCGCACTCACCTTTTCGACGATGTCATCTATCTGAAGACCGAGAAGCAAGGCACACCTATCGAGGTAGCTGTGATGTATAATACCGACTACAGCGAAAATATCCACTCGTACGTAAACAATATCAACACCATCGAGGGTGGTACCCATCTGATGGGCTTCCGTGCAGCCTTGACACGTACACTGAAGGCTTATGCTGATGCAGACCCTCAGATTTCCAAGCAGATCGAGAAGGCCAAGATCGAGATCGCAGGTGAGGACTTCCGCGAAGGTCTCTCTGCCGTTATCTCTATCAAGGTGGCAGAGCCCCAGTTCGAGGGTCAGACAAAGACCAAGCTGGGTAACTCTGAGGTAGCCGGAGCCGTACAACAGGCCGTAGGCGAGGCTTTAAGCAACTATCTGGAGGAGCACCCGAAGGAGGCCAAGCTTATATGCGACAAGGTGGTACTCGCTGCCACAGCCCGTATCGCAGCCCGCAAGGCCCGTGAGAGTGTACAGCGCAAGAACCCTATGACGGGTGGTGGACTGCCTGGCAAACTGGCCGATTGTTCCAACAAGGATCCCAAGGAGTGTGAGATCTTCCTTGTCGAGGGAGACTCCGCCGGCGGCTCTGCCAAGCAGGGGCGCGATCGTCACTTCCAGGCCATCCTGCCCTTACGTGGTAAGATTCTGAACGTCGAGAAGGTTCAGTGGCATCGCGTGTTTGAGGCCGAATCCGTCATGAATATCATTCAGAGTATCGGTGTACGCTTTGGCGTTGAGGGTGAAGGCGACCGCGAGGCCAATATCGACAAACTGCGCTACGACAAGATCATCATCATGACCGATGCCGATGTCGATGGCTCTCACATCGACACGCTGATCATGACACTCTTCTACCGCTTCATGCCACAGGTCATCCAGGGCGGTCACCTTTACATCGCTACCCCACCACTTTATAAGTGTACCTACAAGAAGGCCTCAGAGTATTGCTACACAGAGCAGCAGCGTCAGGCCTTCATCGACAAGTACGTGGCTGGCAATGGCGACGACAAGGCCCTGCACACACAGCGCTACAAAGGTCTTGGTGAAATGAACCCTGAGCAGCTCTGGGAGACCACCATGAATCCAGAGAACCGCCTTCTGAAGCAGGTTACCATCGAGAATGCAGCAGAGGCTGACGAGATATTCTCCATGCTGATGGGCGACGACGTAGAGCCTCGCCGCGAGTTCATCGAGAAGAACGCCACCTACGCCAATATCGACGCATAAGAAACTACATCAATACTTTTTCAAGTCCCCGGCTGTGCAGGCTCTGCCTTATCAGCTGGGGATTCTTTATTAAACTTTCTCACTTCTTTTACGTCATAACTCTAAACATTAATTCTTTAAAGTATGAGAAAACTAACAATTATCGCTATTCTGATGGCAATGACTATTCAGATGAAGGCTTTGACGCCGTGGACCAAGGGAGGTTTTGAGACAGGAAAGTATCGTAATGTGTTCGTGGAGATGGGCTATCAGCCTGATGCTGTTGACGCCAAACTGAAAGAGGTGTTCAACGATGTGTTCCGTGGACCTAATAAGGTGTACTTCGAGGTAGGCGACTCCCTGGGATACGTTTCCGACATTAAAAACAACGATGCCCGTACTGAAGGTATGTCGTATGGCATGATGATTGCCGTACAGATGAACGAAAAGGATATTTTCGACCGTCTGTGGCGATGGAGCAAGAAGTATATGCAGCACCAAAGCGGTTCGCGCAAGGGATATTTTGCATGGAGTTGCAAGACCGATGGCACTCACAATGCCGAAGGGGCAGCCAGCGATGGCGAGCTCTATTTCATCACTGCCCTGATCTTTGCCTCCAACCGCTGGGGCAACGATACTGGTATCAACTATAAGGCCGAAGCCCAACATATACTGAACTGTATACAGCCCAAGGAGTACACGCCGGAGCCTCGCCAAGGCGGATTCCCTGGCTTCGGGTCACAGCAAGATGGACCTCAGAAAATGTATCTGATAGACCCTGAAACCCAGCTGATTACCTTCACTCCCGATGGCTTCGGCCAGCGATTTACCGATCCATCCTACCACATTCCTGCTTTCTACGAGGTGTGGGCTAAATGGGCAGACGACGGACGTTCGGATTACTGGATGGAATGTGCCAAGAAGAGCCGTGAGTTCCTCCATAAAGCCATCAACGAGAAGACAGGCCTGAATGGTGACATGAGCCAGTATGACGGCTCAGAGATGCAGATGCCGCGATTCCCAGGCATGCCAGAACCCAAGGAGGGCGAAAAGCCCCGCCGCAATGGTGTCAACAACTTCCGCTACGACTCCTGGCGTGTGCCAATGAACATAGCCCTCGACTATGAGTGGAGCTGTGCCGACGGTGAGTGGCAGCGCCAATATGGGGAGAAGATACAGAATTTCTTCTACAGCCAGGGGGTAAATACTTTCTTTGATCAGTATCGCACAGACGGGACCATTCCTGAGGGCGATGAAATCCTACAGGCAGGCGGATTCAAGAAACTGCGCCATAGCATCGGCCTGGTAGCCACCACAGCAGCAGCCTCCGTGATGTGTTCTCACGACAAGAGCAAGGAGTTTGTCGATGCACTTTGGAATGCCAAGCACGAGCCCTTCGACGACGGCTATTTTGATGCCTACTACGATGGTCTGCTACGCCTCTTTGCCTTCATGCATCTAAGTGGCAACTACAGGGTCATTCAGCGATAAGGGCGAAATGGGGGTTACTATTTAGTAGCAGATATATCCTTCGCTCTACCCTTACCCTATCTAAGTAGCACGAAGCTGCTTCTACCCTGCTTCTACCCATACTCTAAGCATACTCATGAGTAAGCCTAGAAGCAGCTTAGAGTATGGCTACACCTTGGGTAGAGCTTGGGTAGAGCTTGGGTAGAGTATGTAATTGACCAACTGGCGCGCGAGTAGGGTGACACATCGCGCCTGTTTTTTGTATCTTTTCCAAATTTTTTCTTGCCGATGCGACAGTTTTTCAGCCCATGAACGCAGTTTGTCGCAAGATTGTTTTCCTGTCGCTACTACTGAAATCATTTTTCTCAAAAAAACTTGGAATGTGCCGAAATTCGCCTTACCTTTGCAACATCAAAAGTAAAAAACAGTATTAACAATTAAAAATTAAGAAAGGAAAAGAATTATGGCAAAGACTCCAGTTTTGATGAAGATCGCAGACTACAAGGATCGCGAAGTACTCAAGGTTACTTACGAGTTCGATCAGGAAACCGACCGTGAGGGACAGATGACAGGTATCCCC
>ODAI011221842.1_pt1 | contig 36205 bp, 32 predicted proteins | sample 1539321 | NCBI WGS metagenome assembly ODAI01 (sample SAMN02144231, study PRJEB22623) | gut metagenome | biome: sheep rumen | host: Ovis aries | place: New Zealand
CAATAAAAAATGCGACTATAAACAAAGCGAAATATGAATAGTTCTGTAAAATATGACTATGAGTAATTTCTTACATATATATATCTGTGAGAAGTTACATAATATATATAAATATACTGAAAAGGACATTCGGGAACAAAAAACTGAAACTCGAGGTAAATATATTGATTTGGAGCATCTTGGGAACTAATATTTGAATAAATATTCGAATATTTATCAACTGAATTGATTCATGAAAGGAGATAAGGGATAGGATGAATAACTCAAAGAAAAATGCAAAAGAATTATCAGGGAAAATTATAAAAAAGCTTGCAGATGGTTATTTACATGCTGATGCTAACTCAGCAACGTGCATGATTTTTTACCAGCCTAAGGCACCTAAGGAACTTAATAAATTTAAAGTAAGAAAATAGCAGGACAAATGAATGTGATAGCTGATAAAATAACGATATGGCTTGTACACAATGATGTGATATCCGAAAAAGATAAAGATATATATGTCTACGCAATAGAGTGTTTGTTATTGACGATAATACCAATTATACCGGTTTTGGTGTTTGGATTTTTTGGGGGCAATATAAAAGGGTGCATGATACTGATGTTAACATTTTTTATCATCAGAAAATTTTGTGGTGGATACCATATGGATAATCCCTATATGTGTGCCATATCGTCAGCTATCACCATAATTGGGGTTGTATACATTGGACGGGGCAATAGTATAAAAATGGGATATATATACGCTTTGATAGCAGCATATCTCTCTCTTTTTATTAATAAACCGGTGGATTCGGATAATAGAAGGCTTGATTCTAACGAAAAAGCATGGTGTAAAAGAATAACGATTCTGCTATGTATGGTTACTGTGGTAGTTATAGTGCTCCTTTATGTAATAGGAGCATATTCGGAGTGTAAATATGTCATGCTGGGTGTAATAATGGCAGCAATCCTACAGATGATGGGGGTGGTTAAAAATCATAAGACTAGTGTAGCGAATCATGAAGGAACATAGGAGCACATAGAACATAAGAGGCGAGAACAAAGTAATTATTATTGGAAAATGATTAGTAGGAAGATGCTGTCTCATAAAATGAATGATAATCAGCTATTATCCATTGTTTATACAATAATCATCTATCTATTTTTTTAATAGCACAATTCATCCCGTGGGATTAGAATTACTAAGATTGTAATAAGTAGCTTTAGAACGCAGGAGGATAGTGTTATGAGTAATCTACGGGAGATAAGCAGTGAATATCTGGAGTATTGTGTATTTTCCAAGAGGCTGGACAGGAAAACAGTAAGGGCATACAGGGCTGATCTGCGGCAGTTATGCGAAGAATATGGCGGGATGGATATACGCACCATATCCAGAGATGATCTTGAGAGATATATAGTCCGGTTACATAGTCATTATAAACCGAAGAGTGTTAAGAGGAAGATAGCGTCTGCCAAGGCGCTTTTTCATTATATTGAATATCGCGGATACATAGATACTAATCCATTTGCAAGGGTCAACACATCGTTTCGTGAGCCCAAGGTGCTGCCAAGAACCATACCTTTATATATAATAGAACGCATACTAAGTACGGTATATACATCGCAAAAAGATGCAGGAACCGGGTTTCGCAGGAGGAATGCCATCAGAGATGCAGCACTATGCGAAATGCTTTTTGCAACCGGTGTGAGAATATCGGAATTATGCGGACTTAAGCCGGTGGATATAAATATGCAAGCCGGATACATATTGATATACGGGAAAGGGGCTAAAGAACGGCGAATTCACATCGGCAATTCGGATGTGCTTAAAGCGCTCCGGAGATATATGGATGAATTCAAGCATGAAATTGAAAACTGCGGGTACCTGTTCGTTAATCAGTCGGGGAATAGATTCTCAGATCAGGCTGTACGACGGATGCTTATGTATTATTCCGGGTTGGCAGGGATAGAGCAGCATATCACACCGCATATGTTTCGCCATACCTTTGCTACAGCTCTCCTTGAAGCTGATGTTGATATCCGGTATATCCAAGAGATGTTGGGGCATAGCTCTATTCATACAACGGAGATATATACACATGTGGCTATGGCAAAACAGAGAGATATTCTGACCAATAAGCATCCAAGAAATATGCTTAATGTATAGCGTCAATACAGGATATATATGATATAATAAACCGTCCGGTGGACGGTTTATCCCGCCGGGAAGAGTAGGATACTGATATATGTATTGCTGTGATATATATGATATAATAAAGACAGGTTGCTGCAATGCCTGCATGGGCTGAGATTTGACGAACATCCGCATCGAGACGCGGACGAGATAATATAATTAGTATTGCTGCTCTTAGTTTATAGTTTTCGGGAGAAAAAGTATGATCAAAAACAAATGGTACGCAGTCCTCTCTTCGCATGAACTTAAGAATGGGAAGATCGTCGGGGCAAGAAGGTTCGGTGAGAATCTCATATTTTTCAGAGACAGTAAGGGTGAGATCGGATGCATCAGCAGTCTGTGTGCTCACAGGGGTGCATCTCTCGCCAAGGGCTGTGTGACGGATGATCATGTCAGGTGCCCATTTCATGGGATAGAGTATGATTTGACGGGGAAGTGCGTGTATGTGCCGTCGGAGGGCAGAGCTTCTGCGGCTGATTACAGCCGGTTTCATATGAAGCACTATGTGACCAAAGAGATCGGAGGCATAATCTTTGCATGGTACGGAGACGGTGAGCCTGTGGGTGAGCCGGATGTATTCGATGTGGTGAAGGATACCTCGTATACCTACGACCATATCAATGATATGTGGAATGTTCACTATTCCAGAGTTATAGAGAATCAATTGGATGTGTCACATCTGGCGTTCGTGCATCGCACCACGATCGGCAGAGGTGATAAGCGCTTATGCAACGGTCCTAAGGTTGTGTGGCTTGATGATAATACCTTGCAGACCAGCGCCAATAATGAGGTCGACACGGGGCAGACGCCTAAGTCCGCTGAGGACTGTGTGATCAAAGAGACCAATCTTACTTTTAAATTCCCCAATATGTGGCTTAATCATGTGACGGACAAGATAATGATCCTGGCGTATTTCGTGCCAGTGGATGATGAGCATGCTATAATCTCTCTTAGGTTTTATAATAAGATCACGGGAGTCAGGGCTATAGACAAGGCAATTGCATGGCTTGGAAGCAGGGCCAATAAGATAGTAGAGAGACAGGATAAGCGGATCGTGGAGACGCAGCTTCCCGTAAGAAGCGAGCTTCGCATGAGGGAGTCTCTTGTGGCAGCGGATATGCCTATCATAGAATACAGATCAAAAAGGGACAGTCTTCAGAATTTATGATATAACACGATGTTATACAATAAATTCCGGGGAAAAAGCGAGGCAGGGATGCCGAGCGCCGGAATTTATGATGTAACACGATGTTATACAATAAATTCCGGGGAAAAAGCGAGGCAGGGATGCCGAGCGCCGGAATTTATGTTATACTGAGTAAAATGTATAGATTCAAGAAACGGAGGTTACACTATGAAGTTTTACAGATGTGAGCATTGCGGCAATATTATCACTAAGCTTAATGATTCCGGTGTTCCGGTGGTATGTTGCGGGGAGCCCATGAAGGAGCTTGTACCCGGAGCTACTGACGGAGCTTATGAGAAGCATGTGCCGGCTGTTATGATAGACGGAAGCTCTGTTAAGGTGCAGATAGGCGAAGTGGAGCATCCGATGCTTGAGGAGCACCATATACAGTTCATAGTACTTGAGACTGCATCCGGATATCAGGTTAAAAATCTTAAGGCAGGTGATAAGCCCGTGGCAGAATTTACTCTGGCAGCAGGCGATAAGGCTGTTGCAGTATACGAGTATTGCAATCTTCACGGATTATGGGTTAAGGAGCTTTGATCATTATTAGGTAAATGGAGGATTATCATGGCAGAGAATAAATGGAGATGCAGGGCAGAGGACCTTAAGGGAACAGAGACAGAAAAGAACTTACAGGCAGCTTTTGCAGGAGAGTCGGAAGCCCGCAATAAGTATACCTTCTTCGCATCCAAGGCTAAGAAGGAGGGTTATGTGCAGATATCCAATATCTTCGCAGAGACCGCAGCTAATGAGAAGGAGCATGCGGAGATCTGGTACAAGATACTCACAGGCATAGGCAGCACCATAGATTGCCTTAAGGAAGCTGCTGAGGGTGAGTCCTATGAGTGGCAGGAGATATATCCGTCTTTCGCCAAGAAGGCAAGAGAAGAGGGCTTTGATGAGATAGCAGAGCTCTTCGAGGGTGTGGCAGCCATAGAGAAGGAGCATGAGGAGAGATATCGCAAGCTCCTTAAGAACGTAGAGGACAAGCTTGTATTCTCAAGAGACGGCGATTGTATCTGGCAGTGCAGCAATTGCGGTCATATAGTTGTAGGCAGGGAAGCGCCGGAGGTATGTCCCGTATGTAATCATCCGAGGGATTATTTCCAGCTTAAGTCTGAGAATTATTGAGTATGTTTTCTGCGATAAAGTAATACGATGACTGGATATGGGAGCAATGCTTTTGGCATTGCTCCTTTTGACAGACTACAGACAATGTCTATAGGAACATACAATAGACTGCGGATGCTATATATAATTCGGTGAAATAAAGAACCATAGATGGTGAGTGCCGAAGAATTATGGTATACTGATAAAGATATGAATACATTCAACAAGAAAAACAATCTAATACAGACATATTCTCTGGTACTCATTGATGTGGCTTGCGTGCTGGTATCTTATGTATGCTCTTTTTACCTAAGATACCGGGGCGAGTATCATATGGGACAGGTGGACTACATGATATGTCTGGGGCTTGTTCTTTTTTGTGTTCTGTACGGAGTACTCCTTGACTGGAATCACTTTATATTCAAGAGAGGTTACTTCGAAGAATTGGTGGCTGTAGTCAAGTATGCAGTCAGCATGACGGTGCTGCTTGGCTTTACAGTGTTCATTCTGCGACAGGGGCAGGCATTCTCGCGACTTGTGTTCGGATGGTATGTTGTCATCGACATTGTGCTGACGTACATAATGCACACCTTTTTCAAGAAGTTCCTAAGTGGCTATTATAAGAAAAGTGCGAATTCCGAGAAGGTGATGTTAGTTACTTTTGAGGAGTTCGTGGACGGACTGCTGCAGGATATACGTAAGGACCATGAGTGGAGCTATGAGGTTATGGCTATAGCGCTTATGGATGCGGTGGTTGACCCTGAGAAGAAGGACATAGATGGTATACCTATAGTGGCCAACGGTGCGGGGGTCATGGACGGACTCACGAGCGAGGTGATGGATGCGGCGTTCCTGTATCTTCCTAGTATGGGAAGGGATGCGGTTGAACGTATAATCAATTACTTCGAGACTATGGGAGTTAAGTGCTATTACAGCGTGGGGGACTTCAGACACAGAGGTTCAATGCAGTCCATAGGAGATTTTGCGGGCCATCTGGTCATCACATATGAGAATGCGGCTACGGATTACAGGCGAAGGCTTATCAAGCGGATATTCGATGTCATAGGAGCCATCGTGGGTCTTGTGCTTACGGCACTACTGACCCCCTTTATAGCATTAGCCATCAAGCTTAATTCCAAGGGTCCGGTATTTTTCAGGCAGACCCGTATCGGTAAGGGTGGAAGACGTTTTACCATGTATAAGTTCCGCTCGATGTATACGGATGCCGAGGCGCGTAAGAAGGAGCTGCTTAAGGATAATGAGATGGAAGGGCTTATGTTCAAGATGGAGGATGATCCGAGGATAACTGCCGTAGGGCGCTTCCTCCGCAAGACCAGTCTTGATGAATTCCCACAGTTTTACAATGTCCTTAAGGGAGATATGAGTCTTGTTGGGACAAGACCTCCGACAGAGGATGAATTCGAGCGCTACAGCCCGCACTACAGACGCAGGCTGTCCATCACTCCCGGACTTACAGGTATGTGGCAGGTAAGCGGCAGGAGTGATATTAAGGATTTTGATGATGTGGTGGCGCTTGACCTTGAGTATATAGATAATTGGTCACTTCTGCTCGATCTTAAGATACTGCTACAGACGATAATCGTGGTATTCACAGGCAGGGGCTCGAGGTAGTACGACGTTTTTTTATCTGAACTGATAAGGACTAATTCAGATATAATAGACAGATAGATAGAATAGACTAAGAGAATGATAAGATTAGGTGTTATCACAGCAACAAGAGCTGAATATGGGATATTGAGACCACTGATCGATGAGCTTCGAAAGTATGAGGAACGATCGGCAGCAGAGACTGAGTCACACGATAAGCCGGGCCGCGAATCAGACAGAGTAACTGATATGGATACGCAAGGTATAAGGGTCGATCTGATAGTGACAGGCACCCATCTGTCATCCGATTACGGTATGACTGTGGATGAGATCGAAAGTGACGGAGTGAGGATAGACTATAAGATCCCGATTCCCGTAAGGTCAGATACTCCGGCGGATATATCCGGAGATCAGGCGGTGACGCTTGCGGAATTCACCGGACATTTCTCGGATAATCATTATGATGCTGTATATATACTGGGCGACAGATATGAGATGCTTATGGTGGCGATAGCGGCCATGAATACACATACTCCCATTATACATCTGTGCGGCGGAGATACTACGGAGGGTGCTATTGATGAGGCAATAAGGCACTCCATCACTAAGATGAGCCACCTGCATTTCCCGACCAATGAGGATTCAAGACGAAGAATCATTCAGCTTGGGGAAGCTCCTGACAGGGTATATAACGTAGGCGATACGGCCATAGACAATATCCTTAATATGGACTATATGTCTAAGGATGAGGTGCTTAAGGATATCGGAGCGGATAAATGGTCTGTATCTGCCGATATGTCTAGTAAAGCAGATATCGCATACGCTCTGTGTACATATCATCCGGTTACGCTTGAAGATGGTGATATAGACGGTATGATGGAGGAATTCCTTGGAGCTGTGGCTGACAGACCTGATATAGAGTTCATTGTCACCAAGTCCAATGCGGACATGGGCGGCAGCAGGATCAATGAGATACTTGATGAAGCGGAAGGCAGGATAAAAAATCTTCACGTATATCCGTCACTTGGAGTTCGCAGGTACCTGTCACTTATGAAGAATGCCCTCTTCGTACTGGGAAATTCATCAAGCGGTCTGTATGAAGCCCCGGCGATGCATGTACCTACAGTTAATATCGGAGACAGGCAGAAAGGAAGACTAAGATGTGAGAGCGTCATCGACTGTTCGCCCGATAAGACGAGCATACTTACGGCTATGGATAGGGCGTGCGGCGAAGAATTTGCCCGTATATGTAAGGATGTAATATCACCTTATGGTGACGGACATGCGGCTGAGAAGATAGCAAGGATAAGTATAGATGTGGTTAAAAAGGGAATAAGCCTTAAAAAGCGCTTCTACGATCTTGACAGAAGCAGACAATAAGAGGATAAGACGGCACGACTATCAGATAGTAATGTAGTGATAAAGTGATAAAGTGATACAGTAAGAATGTAAAGCTGTAATACAATAAGGAAAATAGTATGCGTATACTGATAATCGGACTGGGTTCCATGGGAAAGCGCAGGATGCGTCTGCTGCATGAGATCTCGGTTACGGAAAAAGCGGATATAGAACTTGTTGGGACGGACGGACGAAGTGACAGAAGATGTGAGGCTGAGGAACAAGCTAAGGAGCTTGGCTTCACATTTAAGACATACGACAGCATCAAAGCTGCAGTCGAAGCGGGAGAATCTGCCGGAATAGACGCTGCCGTGATATCCACCTCACCCTTGTCACACGCCTTGATAATTAAGGAGTGTCTGGGATACGGGCTTAATGTGTTCACGGAGCTTAATCTTGTGTCGGACGGATATGAGGATAATCTGGCTTTAGCCAAGGAGAAGGGACTTATGCTTTTTCTCTCATCTACCCCTATATACAGGGATGAGATGAGATATATAACAGATAAAGTAAAGGATGTGTCAGACTGTGGAGAAGGTAAAGCATGCAGGCGACTAAACTATACATACCATGTCGGACAGTATCTTCCGGACTGGCATCCGTGGGAAAGCTATAAGGACTTCTTCATAGGTAATAAGAGGACCAACGGATGCAGGGAGATACTGGCTGTAGAGCTTCCGTGGATGGTTAAAGCCTTCGGTGAGATAGAGTCAGTGCAGTGTATGTCTTCAAGACAGACAGCCTTAGATATAGACTTCAATGATTGCTATAATATATTGATAAAGCATAAGACTGGGCATACGGGAGTATTCACGGTCGATGTGGTATCCAGACCGCCTGTGCGATCACTGCTCATATCAGGTGAGGGATTCTATCTGACATGGGATGGTTCTCCTGACGGATTAGCCGAATATGACGAGGTTGAGAGTATGCTTAAGTCTGTGGACATATATACACACGTAGAGCACAGAGAAGGCTATAATCCCACCATCGTGGAGAATATGTATGTGACGGAGCTGCTGGATTTTCTGGCAGTACTTAGGGGAGAGAAGAAGGCTGAGTACAGCTTCGAGGAAGACAAGGTAATTCTTGACATAATAGATAGAATTGAGTTAACATACGGACTCCCACGTATGCTCTCCTTGAAAAAAGGATAAGGGATCTGGAGAGCAAAGTATCCAAAGATAGCATATAACGGCAGACCATAACAGATTATAACAGCATGCCAATACGCAATTGCAGTGAACATGTCTAAGAAAGTATCCTTACTACTAACTACATATAACAGCGAAGCCTATATCGGCAGTACGCTTGAATCCATCGAGGCACAGGACTATCCCGATATCGAGATATGCATAGCTGACAGTCTTTCATCGGATGCAACCCTGGCTATCATAGATGAATTCAGCACCAGGTCAAGATACAAGGTGATCTGCGATTCGAAGAAGGACAGCGGTATATACGAGGGACTCAATAATGCGTATGCGCTTTCATCAGGAGACTATATTCAGGTCATGAATGACAGACTGACCATGCCTGATGCTATCTCTAAGCTCGTGAAGGCCATAGAAGAAGAGGAGAGAAGCAGTGCCGGCGAAGTCCTCGGCGCCCACAGCGACCTTGTATATGCTGAGGGTGACAGAGTTATCAGGTATTGGCACATGGGAAGGGGGCATATCGGCTCCGGCTGGATGCCTGCGCATCCCACTCTTATGCTTAAGAGGGAAGTGTATGAGAAGTACGGTACGTATGATACGTCCTATATCTGTTCCGCAGACTATGAATATATGCTTCGTATATTGAAAAACGGCGGGCAACTGGGTTATGTGCCTGAAGTGCTGATATCCATGTACTATGGCGGAACAAGTAATTCAACAAAAAGTGCATATATCAACTCCATAAAGGAGGCAATACATGCACTGAAAGCCAATGATATTCATCCGGCACTTTTTATAACCGCACTCCGCACAGTAAGGGTGGCGTGGCAGTTCATTGCTTCAAAAGCCAGTCACAGAGTATGAGTGTATGCCACAGCAGCTTCGACCATTCACCGCCCTGCTGATAGCTGTTCCATAACTTATCATAATATGCCACATTGATATATTCCGATGCCAGGCTTCTGCTGTTCTTAAGTATTGCTTCTGCCCACTCACGCATCTCTCCCTCACGTAACCATCTTGACACCGGTACAGAAAAGCCTTTTTTCGGTCTGTCCATAAGCTCTTTCGGAACATAGCGGTAGAGTATGTTACGTAAAGGCTTTTTGGTGATACCGTTATCCATCTTATATGATAGAGGCATGGACCATGCAAATTCCATAACATCAGCATCCAAAAGAGGGATTCGGGTCTCAAGAGAATAGTACATACCTGCTCTGTCAACCTTGGTCAGTATATCATCCGGAAGATATTGGAGCATATCCATGAGCATAAGATTACTCTCGCCATCGGGAAGAAGACCATCGGTATAGGAATCATCCGATACGGATGGCATATGAGAAAGCAGGGCTTTGTCAGGTATCAGGCCGTATATAAGAGAACTGTCGCTCATGGCTCTGTAATAATCCTCTACGGTATTCTTCGTATTAAGCACCTGATTAAGAGTGTGTATATTGTTCCTTATGGAACCTATGCCTGTGGGAAGCATTAAGTCAAGGCCTTTAGCCAGCCTGCCGACATTTCGTCTTGTATTCCCTTTTAAAAACCCCAGCTTGCCCTGTATTATTGCAAGTCCCTTCCTGGCATCCTTATAGGTATTGTATCCGCAGTAGAATTCATCTCCGGCATCACCGGACAGAGCAACTGTCACATGCTCCTTCGTCATCTTAGATACCAGCATGGTTGGAAGCTGTGACGAATCCGCGAAGGGTTCCCCGTAGGCTTCACTTAACACAGGAAGGAGCCCCATCACATCCTTATATCCCACATACATCTGTGTATGCTGTGTACCAAGATGCTTAGCTGTGGCTTCTGCGAAGGTGGCCTCGTTATACGCTTCTTCTTCAAAGCCTATGGTGAATGTTCTGACAGGTCTGTCGGATATCTGTTGCATGAGGCTCACTACCATCGTAGAGTCTATGCCTCCTGACAGGAATGCGCCCAGAGGAACGTCTGATAGCATCTGCCCCTTTAACGTATTCTTAAGTCTTGCCTCAAGCTCGTCGGCTGCTTCTTCTTCATTTCCGTCAAAAAGGTGAGCCTGACCGCATCTTGCCACTTCGCATATGTTGTAATAGGGCGAGATATCAAAGCCTGCGGCATTGACAGGCAGCTCATCCGAACTAAGAGGAATACTGTAAGGTGGAGCCACGGTAAGTATAGTACCGGGTGTAAGCTTGTAGATATTCTTATATATGGTATAGGGTGCGGGAATATAACCGTACCTGAGATATATGGGAAGTATGCTTTTGTTGATCGGGTTATTAAAGCCGCTTATTGAAGCAATGGCTCTGATATCCGATGACCACACGAATTGCCCGTTTACCATGCCGTAGTAGAGAGGCTTCTCTCCGATACGATCTCTGGTTAACATAACACTGCCGTCCTCTCTGTCATACAGAGATATTCCCCACATACCGCGACATTTTATAAGTGTATCCTTAAGTCCCCAGACTGAAATGGCTTCAAGGAGTATCTCGGTATCGGATGTACCGTTAAAGCTTAAGCCCTGCACAGAGGATGTAAGCTTTTCTCTTATCTCAGGTGCATTATATATCTCGCCATTATATGCCATGATATATCTTCCGTCATGGGATTCCATCGGTTGGGCACCCGCTTCGGAGAGGTCTATTATGGACAGGCGTCTGTGACCTATGACCACATGTCTGCGTTCATCCGTGAAGTGCCCGCCCGCATCGGGACCGCGCCTTATGATGCACTCGTTCATAATACCTATATCGTGTATTGGATCGCCGTTATATCCGGCTATTCCGTTGATTCCGCACATATGTACCTCTTATGGTGGTTATTGGAATTTACTTGTCAGCAATAAAGGCGAATATATCACGCGCTTTATCCACTTGATCACCTTATTCTTATGATTGGTATATACCATGAAATTGGATAGCTTCTTAGATGAGGCTATCCTGTTGCGGCTTTCCCGTCTCCTAAGCGCAGAGCTTTCCGCATGGGCTATAGAGGGGCTATACTTAACGGCCTCAGCCCGTAACGCATCCTCATCATAGTCCGCAGCTTCATCCGCATGTCTCTCAAGGAATCTCTCAAGCTCTCTTAAGTCTGTGTCATCCATAAGATTAGGATGCAGGCATATGGTATCCGTGTCCTTCATCTTATCATAGGCTGTAAGCGTGCATGGAATGAAGAGAAGTCCCTCTCTTATGTAAGGCTTATGATACAGTCCGTCCGTAACAGCACTAAAGCCAAGGGTCTTAAGTGCCTTAAGGGTATTCATATCGAAGGAATGTCCGGGAGCCATGAAGAGAGTTGTGTCTATTCCAAGCCCTCTAAGTTCCGCCTGCCCCTGCTTAAGCTTGGTATACTGGGTGTCGTATGAAAGTCCGGCGAATTCACTGAAGGGATTGATGCCAAGTAATCCGCCGTCTGTGGTGGAATATACATGATTAGTCCCGTGCTGGGCAACTGTCCAGCCTCCTGCTGTAAGCTCTGCAAGCAGCTCCTTAAACTCAATATCACTGTATCGCTCACCATCGGGAGCATATATATTCTCATCCCGGCAGTCGGGTACTACACCAATGATGGGACGGATATTATACCTGTCAAGAATATCCCTTACAGCCTCGAACCTACGCCTGTTCATATATGGAGTTATATCATCCAGTCTCACAAGGTATCGCATGCCGTAAGTATAGCATATTTATTGACATAATGGTATAATACATAAAGCGCCTGCAGAAGTGGTTATTATTATGGAGCGGACTCTGTATATGCCATGCAGGATATACAGATGGAGTTATTATGTCGCGTGATATGTTGCATAAGCTCTCAGCCATATTGGACAGAGGGCAGAAGATAAAGATCGCAGGACTTATGGTCCTGATACTTATAGGCGGAGTGCTGGAGACTGCAAGTGCATCATTGATACTGCCGCTTGTGAGTGCAGTACTTGACGAGGAGAAATTCTCGTCTAATGTGATTGTAATAAATGCGATGGATATACTTGGAGTGGATGATATCAGAACCTTTACCTTTATCTTGCTGGGTGTGATAATGGCAGCTTTTGTCATCAAGAATGCATTTCTGGTGTTCCAGACCTATCTCCTTGCCAGATTCGCCAATCGTAATCGTGCCAGATGTACTACCAATCTTCTCTGGCAATTCCTTCACAGACCATACGAATACTATCTCTATGCGGAGACATCGGATATAATCCGTACCATATACGGAGATATGGACAATATCTTTAATCTCTTATTGCAGTGTATGAATTTTGCATCCGAGATCATCGTATCACTCTGTCTTGGCATATTCCTTTTGGTCCTTGACTGGAAGATGACGATACTGGTAGCAGGACTGCTCGGATTGTTGACACTATACAATACCAAGGTCATTAAGAAGCATCTTAATATGGCAGGAGAGGGCGCAAGGATAACTCAGGCAGGAATGTATAAGTGGATACTGCAATCAGCATCGGGGATCAAGGATGTGAAGGTGCTTAAGAGGGAGTATTACTTCACGGACAGGTATTCGGACAGTGCTGAAGGATATGCGGATAATCAGATCAAGTATAACGTCCTTACCAATCTTCCAAGACTCTTAATAGAGACCGTGGCCATCGTGGGAATACTGGCTTATGTCATGCTCAGTATGGCCTTCGGAACGGATATAGCCGCACTTTTGACAACTCTGTCGGCATTCGCCATAGCTGCCATGAGGCTCTTACCAAGCGTCAACCGCCTTAATACATACATGGCGAATATCGCGTATTATGAGCCTGCACTTAACTACATCTATGAGAATGTTGATACCAAGGGACTCAGTGAAGAGAATGTATTGGTTAAATATGCAGATTCTGAGTCTGTAAGGATGCAGGAAGGTCATGATGCCGCAGTATCAGTAGAGGCTAAGACGACAGATGACAGCCTTACGATGGATCATATGATAGAGCTTAAGGGAATAACCTTCGCATATCCTAGGACAGATAAGCTTATCTTTGATAATACAGATATGGAGATACCGATAGGGAAGTCCGTAGGTGTCGTGGGTGCATCCGGTGCAGGTAAGAGCACTATCGTGGATATTCTGCTCGGACTTCTTAAGATACAGTCCGGAAGGATATTGTGTGACGGAAAAGATGTGATGGAGCATTACGGACAGTGGCTTTCGCATATAGGCTATATACCTCAGAATATATATATGCTTGATGACAGTATAAGGCACAATATAGCCTTCGGCGTAAAGGATGAGGATATAGATGATAAAAGGGTATGGGAGGTTCTTGCAGAGGCTCAGATGAAGGAATTCGTAGAGGGTCTGGTTGAGGGGCTTGATGCCCAGATAGGAGAGAGGGGGGTACGTATATCGGGGGGACAGAGGCAGAGACTCGGTATAGCCAGAGCACTATATCATGATCCTGAGCTTATGGTATTCGATGAAGCCACATCTGCCCTTGATAACGATACCGAGACAGCCATAATGGAAGCCATTGACAGGCTGCATGGCAGCAAGACGCTTGTGATCATAGCACACAGACTGCGGACTATTGAGAATTGCGATATCATATATAAGGTCGAGAATCGTAAGATGATAAGGACGAAGGAAGTTGCCTTGTCAAAAGTGGGAATATAGTGATATATGTGCGGAATAGCGGGATTTGTATGTACACACATGAATAGAGAAGCCCGTGAAGCAGCCATTCTTGGAATGAATGACAGAATGCTCCACAGGGGACCGGATGGCGGCGACTTCTACATAGATGATAAAAGGGGCGTGGTATTCGGACACAGAAGACTGTCCATACAGGATCTGTCGGAGAATGGTTCACAGCCCATGAAGTCCCATGACGGCAGATTCGTAATGATATATAACGGAGAGATATATAATGTCTCCGATATAAGAGAGAGGCTTGAGGCAGAAGGTAAGAGTGGTAATTGGATAGGAACATCTGATACGGAGGTCCTGTTAGAAGCGATCGCAGCATACGGAGTCGTAGAGGCTCTGACTCTTACGAAGGGCATGTTCGCCATAGCTGTGTATGATCTTAAGACCGGCACTATATCGTTTGCCAGAGACAGGATAGGTGAGAAGCCTCTGTATTATGGGTATGCTAAGGGCGATCTGATCTTTTCCTCCGATATAGATGCGATACGTGCATATCCGGGCTTCGACAATGCAATCGACAGCAATGCCGTAAGTGAATATATAAGATACGGCTTCATTCCGGCACCGTTATCCATATATAAGGATATATATAAGCTTACGCCGGGTACTGTGGTAAGCTTTGACCCACCATATACGGAGCATAGGACTGCCGTATACTATGATCTTGTCGGTGAGTATGAATACGGTAAGGACGATGGTCGGTTTAAGGGAGACTTTGATGATGCCGTGGATTCGCTTGAAGCTGTGCTTAAGGCTGCGGTTAGAAGTCAGCTTGTAGCTGATGTGCCCATAGGTGCATTTCTTTCCGGCGGAATAGACAGCTCCGTATGTGTGTCTCTGATGCAAGCCTTAAGCGATAAGCCTGTGAAGACATTCACTATAGGCTTTGATGATAAGAAATATGATGAGTCCGGGGATGCGGAGCGTATCGCAGGGCATCTTGGAACCGATCATACATGCCTTATTATATCGGAGAAAGAGCTTCTTGAAGTGGTACCGAAGATGTCGGAGATATTCACGGAGCCTTTTGCCGACAGTTCTCAGATACCTACTTATCTGGTAAGTAAGCTTGCAAGGAGCAAAGTGACCGTCTCATTGTCCGGAGATGCGGGAGATGAGCTTTTTGCAGGATACAATACATACTATAAGTGCGCAGGACTCTACAATAGGCTGCTTAAGGTGCCGGGCCGGTGCAGGAGAGCCGCGGGAAGACTGATATATAACAGTTACAATGATACATTGTATCGTGCAGGACATTGTCTTATGGGCGAAAGTATAGACGATATACATGAGGCGGTATGCTATGATATGACAGGCATGTCATATAAAGTACAGGGCGCGGTCTCGGCCGGTAAGGGCATAGGTACGGATCACAAGCTGCAGGCGGAGCGTAAGAGACTGCTTGAGGATAAGCTTGCGAAGGGCTTGGCAGACATAGAGGATGTCATGATGCTAAGAGACCTTTTAAGGTATCATCCTGATGATATATTAGTCAAGGTAGACAGAGCTGGGATGGCAGTATCACTTGAGAACAGAGTCCCAATGCTTGATAAGGATGTACTTAAGCTTGCATTCTCTCTTCCTGTTGAGTATAAGCTTGGAAGAGAAGCGGATGGAACAGTCATAAGCAAGCATGTGCTTAAGGAGCTTCTGTACAGGTATGTGCCTAAGGAACTGACCGACAGACCCAAGAAGGGATTCTCGGTTCCTCTCGGCAGTTGGCTTAAGGAGGGTCCGGTACATGATATGGCGTGGGATATATTGACGGATTCAAGGCTTGTACGGGACGGATATCTTGATAAGTCGGGAGTTGTAAAGCTTATGTCGGATTTCATGAGAAAGGGAGAGAATAAGTCACTTTTGTGGAGTGTGTTCGTCCTTGAGCAGTGGTACAGAAGATATGAGTAAGATAAGAGATTTCCTGACTAATCCCGTATATTTCATAACTTCGCCGGCATCTAAGGGCTATCTGGACTTCCTGAGTGATGAGACATACCTTAAGCTTTTATACAGGGCGACAATGCACAGAAGGCTTAACCTTAAGTCGCCGAAGCTGTACAATGAGAAGCTGCAATGGCTTAAGCTCCACGACCGTAAGGATATATATGCCACTATGGTGGATAAGTACGAGGTAAGGGACTATATATCCAAGACTCTGGGCGATGAATACCTGATAGACTGCTACGGGATATATGATAAAGCTGATGACATCGACTATGATGCTCTTCCGGACAGATTCGTGCTTAAGTGCACTCATGATTCCGGAAGCGTGGAGATATGCAGGGACAGAGGATCATTCGATATAAAGGGAGCAACGGAGAGGCTTAGGGAAGCATGCAGGCGCAATTATTACAGTACCTACAGAGAATGGCCGTATAAGGACGTAAGACCAAGGATCATAGCGGAAGAGTATCTTGAAGATGCATGTGGTGACCTTAAGGATTATAAGATCATGTGCTTTGGAGGAAGAGCAGAAGTGATCGAGGTTCATGAGAACAGATTCGTCAAGGGCAGGGAACATACCCAGACATTCTATGACAGGGACTGGAACAGGCTTGATATCATACAGCATGGGCTTATGCCGTGTACGGAGCACAGAGACAGACCAAAATGCCTTGATAAGATGATGGAGCTGTCAGAATTGATCGCAGCGGATATGTATCATGCAAGGATCGACTGGTACCAGATAGACGGCAGGATATACTTCGGTGAGATAACCTTCTATGATGGTTCGGGCTTCGAGAGATTCGACAAAGAAGAGGATGAGATATATCTTGGTAACCTTATCTGTCTTCCGACGGATAAGGCATGATATGGGTGATATGGGTGATATATCAGAGAGCATATGACTAAAGTATTGTTCTATATCCATTCGCTTAATAAGGGAGGGGCAGAGAGAGTACTCTTAACCATAGCGGATGAGATAGATAAAAGTGATGAATATAAGGCAGTTATCCTCACAGATACGGTGGATGAAACGGAATACGAACTGTCAGATAATCTGAGGCGTATAGTCATTGATAAGGACGGTCATATGTCTGCTTTGTCAAGGCTTAAGGCTATCAGACACCATGTGAAGAGGGAAGCGCCGGATAAGATCGTGGTATTCATGCTCTCAAGTGTAATAAGAGCAGTGCTCGCCCTTACCTGCACCGGATATAGGGTGATCGGTGCTGTAAGATCCAATCCCTATGATGATTACAGTAAGGGTAAGAAGAGGGCGCTTCTGTTATGGGCTTGCGGCAGATGTGAGCGTATAGTGTGCCAGACAGAATATCAGAAGGAATTCTTCGGTGGAAGGCTTAAGGATAAGTGCATCGTCATATCCAATCCGATATTCAGGGAATTTGCGGATAAAGCGACAGCCTTGGGAATACGGGATAATGAGATATTGAGCAAGGAAGACAACAGCACGGATACCGGAGAACGTACAAGAGATGCGTCTTATGAGAAGATCGTGGCTACCGGCAGGCTGTATGACTATAAGAATCACAGACTCTTGATAGATGCTTTTGCACGGATAGCGTCAACCTATCCGGATGCATATGTGGTCATATACGGTGAGGGACCATACAGAGAGCAATTGCAGGCAAGGATATCCGAACTGGGTCTTAAAGAAAGAGTCCTTCTGCCGGGTGACAGTGATCACGTAGCTGCAGATATCGAGGATGCCATGATATATGTGCTGCCCTCGGATACGGAAGGACTGCCGAATGCTCTTATGGAGGCTATGGCACTTGGACTTCCCGTAATTGCAACGGACTGTCCCTGCGGTGGACCGAGGAGTCTCATAGAGGATGGTGTCAACGGGATACTGACGCCTGTCGGGGATGTAAGAGCTATGGAAGAGGCCCTTATAAGGCTTATGTCGGATGCAAAGCTAAGGGCAGATATGGGCAGGAGAGCAAGAGATATAATTAAGACTAACTCAGTCGAGTTGATAACGGATAAGTGGAAGCAGATATTGTGAAGAGACAGGAGTATGCGAAGGGCAACAGAATATTTTTACTAAGCCTGTGGGTGATACCGATAGCCTTCTATCTTGCATTTTGGGCACTTGATGGAGCGGTATGGTGCGCTGACAGTGAAAGCTATGTAAGGATGCATGATTGCAGAGAACCTCTGTATCCGACAATTCTCGCACTATTAAGGTTTGTATGCGGGGTAGGCGAAGATGCGGACCCGGAGCACAATATAAGTCTTACGGCCATGGCACTTCTTCAGAGCATACTGGCAGGTGTGGCCACAGGAAGTGTAACTACCTTCATGGTAAGGTATTATCTTAAGGATGCCCTGTATGACGGGACCGTACACGGAAGGAGAATGTATACTGCCGCAGGTAAGGCATCGTGTATAAGGGCAAGGGATCGAGAGAGACTTATAGCGTATGTGGTCATGGCTGTTCCGCTTATGGTATCTCTTCTTAACAGATTCGCAGCCGGAAGAGCATCCATGTACTCCAACAGCATTATGACGGAAGGTCTGGCGATAAGTATATATATGCTTGCCTTCAGATTCATACTTCAGTATATGCTTGAGGGCGGAAGATATGCGTTCATTATGTCAGCGGTCTGTGTGGTCCTCGGAATATCCACACGCAAGCAGATGTATGTGCTGCTCTGTCTGTTACTGATAGCGGTGTTCTACAGAGACATCATTAAAGGCAGAGGGAGACGCTTAGAAGGAGTTCTGCTGCTTATACTCACATGTGTTATGACAGTGGGGATAAATATCCTCATAGATTGCAGCTATAATAAGATAGTGAGGGATGCCTTCATAATTCACACCGAGGATAACAGATTCGTGACCACCATGGCGCTGTATACGTCCGAGAGGGATTATGTACAGTACATAGAGCCGGAGCTTAAGGATATATATCTTAAGATATATGATGTGTGTGATGAGAATAACTGGCTGATGCACGATGCTCCATCGGGATGGCTTGATGCTACGGAGCATTTTGCGGACAATTATGACCATATACAGTTAGATACAATGCAGCTTATGCTGGAAGATTATGTGGAGGAGGAAGCCTACAGCGGCTTTGCTCCGGGCATGACCGAGACGCAGAAGATAGACAGTATCAGAGCATCCATGAATGAAAGCCTGATCATACATGAGACAGACAGACTTCTTAGGGTATTCTTCTACAATCTTCTTAACGGTCTGGTGAATACTGTAGCCAAGAAAAATCTTATGCTCTGTGTATATTCGGCAGTCATATATACCGTATTCATCATATTAAGCATCAGAATGAGGAAAGAGAGCGGTTTCGGTCTGCTTGCCATTATGACGATGCTTGCGATCATTGGTAATGTGACACTTGTGTCGGCAGTCATATTCTGTCAGACAAGGTACTGCATATATAATATGCCGATCTTCTATATTGCTCTTATCATAATGATATACAGCGATGTGTCTTACCGACGTATAGACCGGCAGAGATAAGTAAGTCAGTGGAATAACGATCATACATAAAGAAAGTGAGCGGATAGGAATGTTTGAAGTATTCGAAGAATATGAATCTGAGGTGCGGTCATACTGCAGGAAATTCCCTACGGTATTCACGCATGGTAAAAATGCGATACTGACGGATCGTGAAGGGAAAGAGTATATCGACTTCTTCGCAGGAGCGGGAGCTATTAATTTCGGACATAATAATCCGTATATTAAGGCGGCTGTCATGGATTATCTGTCCGAGGACCGGATAATACATGCTCTTGATATGTATACTGAAGCCAAAGAGGAATTCCTTAAGACAATAAGCAACGAGATACTTAAGCCACGCAACCTTCCATATAAGGTGATGTGCTGCGGTTCTACCGGAACCAATGCCGTAGAAGCGGCATTAAAGCTGTGCAGGAAGGTTAAGGGCAGAGAGAATATTATTGCATTCATGGGCGCATTCCATGGAATGACACTTGGTTCACTTGCCATGACAGGAGACAGATTCTCAAGAAAAGGTGCAGGTGTTCCGCTTAATAATATAACCTTCATGCCCTACTTTGACGCATTCGACGATCCGGATATTTCTCTTGACTATCTTGAGAGAGTCTTAAGAGACGATCACTCAGGTATAGACAAGCCGGCAGCCATATTCCTTGAGACCGTGCAGGCCGAGGGCGGTATCAATGTAGCTCCCGTAAGCTGGCTTAAGAGGCTTCGTGCTATATGTGATGAGAATGATGTGCTTATGGTGGTAGACGATATACAGGTAGGAGTAGGCAGGACAGGAAGCTTTTTCTCTTTTGAAAGGGCGGATGTTGTGCCGGATATGGTGGTACTGAGTAAGTCCATAAGCGGCTTTGGCTTGCCCATGTCTCTGCTTCTTATGAAGCTTTCGTATGATATCTTCAAGCCTGCCGAGCATAACGGCACTTTCAGGGGCAATCAGCTTGCATTCGTGGGCTCTAAGGCAGGTATAGAGTACTATGTGAAGGAGAATCTGGGTGACAGAGCAACAGACCTTGGTAAGAGGATCAGAGAATTCCTTACTGACAATATCCTGTCTATAGACAAGAGGCTGTCAGTAAGAGGTATAGGCATGATCGCCGGTATAGATTTTGGCGGTATAGATCCGGCGCTTGCACTTAAGATAAGCCATAAGTGCTTCGATAAAGGTCTTGTGATAGAACTGGCAGGAAGAGAGGATTCCGTACTTAAGATACTTCCTCCGCTTACCATAGAGGAGGAGAACCTTATGGCGGGGCTTAAGATCATAGAAGAGAGCATTATAGAGTATGGTATTTAATTCTTATGTATTCATATTCCTTATGCTTCCGATAAGCATTGCGGGATATTATCTGATCAATAAGGTGAGCTTTAAGGGAGGACAGATATTCCTTCTTTTTAGCAGTCTCATATTCATCGGATATATGAATATAGCATATCTTTTTATTCTGCTTCCCTCGGTGCTGGTCAACTATCTCATAATCTATATGATGAACCACACCTTTAAAGCCAGGGAGGGTTATCGAAGGGGTCTTATGGTATCGGGGATAGTGCTTAATGTGCTTTTGCTTGCGGTATTCAAGTACTGTGACTTTTTCATTGATAATATCAATGTGATATTTGGGAAGGATATAGCTTTCCTTCACTTATTGATGCCTCTCGGTATAAGCTTCTATACCTTTAAGCAGATAAGCGTATTGGCGGATTATCATAAGGATACTACTTTGTCCTGTACGTTACTTGAATATGGTATATATATGACCTTCTATCCGCAGTTTACACAGGGCCCTATAGTGCTGCAGAGCGAGTTCATTTTGCAGCTAAGAGATGAGCAGCGTAAGAGCTGGGATACTGTCTATGCATCAAAGGGGCTGTACAGATTCACCATAGGACTAGCCAAGAAGGTGCTGATAGCGGATACCATAGCAAGAGCTGTGGACGGAGGATATTCTGAGCTTGATGAAGTAGGGGCACTTGGAGCACTGGTACTGATCCTTGGGTATACCTTGCAGATATACTTCGACTTTAGCGGCTATTCGGATATGGCCATAGGACTTGGCAATCTCTTCCATATAGATTTGCCGGAGAATTTCGATTCGCCCTATAAGGCAAGGTCGATAGATGAATTCTGGGACAGATGGCATATAACACTGACAAGGTTTTTTACCCGGTATGTCTATATACCCTTGGGTGGCAGCAGGAAGGGACATGTGAGGACCTATGTGAATGTCTTCATCATTTTCCTCTTAAGCGGACTGTGGCATGGTGCAGAGTGGAGCTTCGTCATATGGGGTATTATGCATGGGGTGGCAATGCTTATAAGCAGGATGCTGCGTGAACTAAAGCGAAACGGCAAGAGGGATGAAGGCAGGATAGCAGGTATACTTAAAAACGTGGGAATATTCCTGTATGTAAGTGTCGCATGGGTGTTCTTCAGGGCAAGTGATACTAAGGAAGCTGTTGAGGTCATCACGAAGGTACTAAGGGGTGGCTTTGATAACATGACGGAATACATATATGAGATGTTCAATAAGACAGTTGAGATATCATGGTTGCTTAGACTTGATGTCCTTGGTATGGAGGACAGGCTCGGAGGAATTATACTCATACTGGTACTGATAGTGCTTACACTGATATGCATGCTTGCACCTAACAGCAGACAGATGACAGTGAGATGGCAGGATAAGGCTGCCGTATCCGGAAGAGGATATGCCGTATCCGTTATAATGACGGGAATCCTCTTCGCATGGTGTGTGTTAAGCCTAAGCGGTGTGACAAGCTATGTATACTGGAATTTCTGATAGCCCGGCATGGTAGATTAAGATGAGCAGAGATAAAAAAGATATATTCGGAAGATGGTTCATATGCACGGTATTGATCGCCGTGGTGCTTATAGTGCTTGCAGGTGGGTTGAATGTCATAGTTGATCCGTATTTTCATTATCATAAGCCTATAATGAAATACAGACTTAATGATGAGAGATATATCAATGACGGAATAGCCAGAAGCTTCGACTATGATGCGGTGATCATAGGTAATTCCTTATTCCAGAACTTCAAGACAAGTCAGTATGATGAATTGATGAGGGTTAAGAGTATCAAGCTGCCCTATTCAGGAGCGGGGATAAGGGAGCTGTGGCAGGCGCTGGGGAGAGTCGTAGGCAGGGGAGAGCTGTCAGTTGATCTGTTGAGCCATGATCCTGAGGACGGTGCCGAGAATATAGACAGCTATGCACCGTGCAGAGGATATAATGACAGTGTAAGAGAGGTAATGATATGTACGGATACAGAGGATGTCCTAAGAAGTTACTCGTGGCACAGATACAGTGATTATCCCATATATCTGTATGATGATGATGTACTTAATGATGTCAATTATATCTTCAATAAAGATACATTCTACAGAGGAACGTTATATAATATCGGAATGACATTACTTGACAGGGATAGCACAACCTTCGATGAGTACTCATCATGGGTCAGAGACAGCGGATGGAAGATTGCCTGCAACGGCCTTGATAAGATGACGGTGCGGGATCATGATTCTGACAGGCAGTTAAGTGATGGCGATAAGGAGAGGATATACTATAATATATATACCAATATGGTTCCGGTGATAAAGGCTAATCCCGATATCAGATTCATACTTCTTATTCCGCCTGCAAGCCTTGCCAAATGGGCCGAATACTATAGCGAAGGCGAGCTTGTATATGTGCTTGACGGAATGGAATATATGCTGTCTCTCCTTACGGAATACGATAATGTGGAGATATACGGATTCGATGATGCTTATGAGATCACGGGAGACCTTGACAGATATTGCGACAAGATACATTATGATGCAGGTGTCAGTGAATGGCTGCTGGAAGAGGTATCAAAGGGTGAGCATAGGATAGATAGAGACAATTACAGGGAATATACAGGTAGGCTTAGGGCGTACTATATGAATTACGATTTTACGATTCTTAATGAATATATAGAGGATTAACTGTGGAGATTGGGTGAATGGTCGAGATTAAGAGCAGGAAGCACGGAATAGACTTTTATAAGGTATGGTTCGCTAAGGAGCCTTTTAAGAAGGCCGGAGTGATAACCTACAGGCAATCATCTTGCTGTGAGAAAGGAGCTGAGCCTTTTGATACATTGATAACCGACATTACGGAGGATGCGGAGGTTATTAAGAGTAAATTTGCCAAGAACTGTAAATATGAAGTAAATCGTGCGCAAAGGGAAGATATTTCGGTGCGTATGAAGGCAGGAAGAGATATAAGCGATGAGGATATAGATACATTCGTGCGATTTTTTGGTGATTTTTGGAAAAGTAAGCAGATGAGTCTTGATGATCCGAATGGATTAAAGAAAGAATTATTACAATATAGGGATGCAGATGCGTTAGCTATCGCCATAGCAAGTGTCGGCTCCAAAGACTCTGTGTACCATACATATGTATATGATGGTATAAGAGCCAGATTATGGCATTCAGCCTCGCTTTTTAGATTGTTGGATGGAGAAAAGGAGGATGATCGCAAAATAGTCGGAATGGCTAACAGATATCTGCATTATGCAGATATGCTCTTCTTTAAGGAGAAGGGGCTTAAGATATATGACTGGGGAGGGGCAGGACTCGGTGAAGATGTGGCCAACATCACCAAATTCAAGGAAAGCTTCGGAGGAACTCCGGAGAAAAGCTATGAATATGAGGAAGTAAGGGGTTTGAAGGCGCATATTTTCAAATGGATCGTGAATATTATGGAGGATGCAATGCTATGAATATACTGTTCACAATATGCGGAAGAGCGGGCTCAAAGGGAATACATAATAAGAATATCAGGGATTTCTGTGGGAAGCCCCTTGTATATTATTCATTGTCCGCAATAGATCTGTATCTAAAAAGTGAAGAGGCTAAGGCAGTAGACAGATATGATCTGGTGCTTTCCACTGACTCACCGGAGCTTATTAAGCTCATAGAGGATAATCCCTTTATGAAGGCGAATGTGATCAACAGGTCGGAGAACTTAAGCGGTGACGCGGTGGCTAAGAAGGATGTGATATGGGATTGCCTTGACAGAATGGAAGAGAGGATGAAGGTAAGCTATGATGTGGTAGTGGATCTGGACATCACATCTCCTTTAAGGACCGTATCGGATGTGAAGAATCTCATAGAGACCCATATGAAGACGGGAGCTGATATCACATATTCCGTGACAACATCGAGGCGTAATCCGTACTTTAATCAGGTAGTAAGGACGGATAAGGGCTTTAAGAAGGCTATAATATCTGAGTACACAGCCAGGCAGCAGGCACCGGAGGTATATGACATGAATGCATCACTGTATGCGTACAGACCGGGGCATCTGAAGGCCGGTGGTGACTTTAATGAGGGATATTTTGAAGCGATAGTCATGTATGATACTGCAGTGCTCGATCTGGATCATGAAAATGATTTTGAACTTATGGAAATAATAGCCAGGTATCTGTATGATAAGAAGCCGGAATTCGCAGAGGTATACAGGAATATATGAAGATATGCTTTACAGGTCTGGGCTCTATAGCCAAGAGACACATCAATAATGTAAAAAAGCTGTATCCGGATGCAGAGATAGATATACTGCGTCACGGTAAAAGCAACTCATCTGACGTTGAATACGGCAAAATGTGCTATTCATATGAGGAGCTTGCCGGCTCATATGATGCGATATTCATCACCAATCCGACCACCATGCATATGGATACTCTGTACAGGCTGACAGACAGATCGGATGCTTTCTTCATAGAAAAGCCGTTAAGACCTATGGGGGCAAGAGCTGAAGGACTGGATGATCTTCCGAAAGGCAAGACATACTATGTTGCGTGTCCCATGCGTTATACGGCAATCGTCCGGTATCTTAAGAATAACATAGATCCTGACAAGGTATACGGCATGAGAGCAATGTCATCAAGCTATCTGCCGGATTGGAGACCGGGAACCGACTACAGTAAGTGTTATTCAGCAAGAAGAGAGCTGGGCGGCGGTGTGGCGGCAGATCTTATACATGAATGGGACTATATATCCTACCTCGTAGGGAAGCCGGATAAAGTGCACACGGTGGAGAGAAAGCTGTCGGAGCTTAATATAGATGTGGAGGATGTGGCATTATACATCGGTGAATATAAGGATAAGCTTGTGGAAGTGCATCTTGACTATTACGGAAGACAGACTTTGAGGGATCTGTATATATTCATGAAGGACGAGACCATATACTGTGATTTTGTTAAAAGCACCATCACCTATATGAAGGAAGGCAGGACGATCGAATATGATGAGAAGAGGGATGATTATCAGGTGGCAGAGCTAAGACACTTCTTCGATATAGCAGATGGCAGAGCCGATAATGATAATTCGGTATATGAGGCTGAGAGCCTGATGCGGCTGCTGGAGATATAGAGTGAACATACTTATAGTCAGGACTTTCGGGTCCAAGATAGACGCAACTTCATATAATGTTCAGGAGATCGGACTTGCCAAGGCATGGGTCAGGGCAGGCCATCAGGCAGATGTGGTGCTTTATGGTGGATTTGGCGATGACAGGACGGTGCTCATGCCGGTAGATGACACCGGTGTCATAAGATACGACGAGAGGCTGCTCGGAGAAGATGCTTATGTTGAGGAAGGCAAAGTGGACGGGGATGATCCTGACAGGTTCATCTCGGTGTATTATCTGTCGGGAGTAAGCATACTTAAGAACGGATTCTTCTTCTCCTTACGGGAGCTTAGCAGGAACTACGACTACATACAGGTGCATGAGTACGACCAGATAACATCATGGCTGTACTATACCGACAGGCGGCTGCGAGATAAGGTGGTGATATACCACGGACCATATTATCATGAGTTTAACCGGGGCTATAATCTTAAGTGTAAGGTCTTCGACCATACCTTCCTTAAGCTTAAGAGCGCACCCTATACCACCTGCTATACCAAGAGCACGGCGGCTGCGGAATTCTTAAAGGACAAGGGCTTTAGGAATGTCTATCCGGTAGGCGTGGGACTTGATACCGATGCATGGGATGAGGTGCTTGAAAATGACGGTGCCGGAGCCACATCCGGGATAGCCGGAACCGAATTCGGCAAGGCTCTTAAGAAGGCTGATGCCATATTAAAGGCCGATGTGTCGAACTTACCCGGAACGATAGCGGATATGATATCCGGTGTAGAGCCGAAGGGAGAGACGGGCGCAAGAGAACAGAGGGCTGACCGCTTTTTCACATACATATATGTGGGTAAGATAGAGCCCAGACGCAACAGTATGTTCCTTGCGGATATCGCAGACAGGCTCTTAAGCGCACATGCCGATGTGAGATTCATGGTAGTGGGTGACGGAGATGTGGAGTATAAGGGCAGATTCCTTGCCAAGCTGCGCAGATGGATAGATAAAGGCAGAGTGATATATGCATCTAAGGCGGCCCAGACTGAGATGCCTGTCATATACAGGATGGCGGACTGTATGCTGTTCCCGACAATATATGATATATACGGAATGGTGCTGGCGGAGGCTATATACTTCGGTCTTCCGGTCATAACCAGCGGTAACGGCGGCGCGGACATGCTCTACGAAGATGGTAAGAATGCAATAGTACTTAATGATATGACGCTTGGGACATGGACGGAAGCGGCCGAGAGGATGTATGGTGATGTGGATATGCGTAATCGTATAAGGGTGGCGCTCTTAGAAGAAAAGGACAAGCTTAGCTGGGACAATGTGGTGAGGCGTATGCTTAAGACATGGCCTGGTCTTAAGAACAGGTCGTAAGCTCAGGTCATTGATGATAATCCGGACAGATACCGGCTACAGACGGAGCAGATCTAAAGAGCAGATCAAAATGAACGGACAATAAGGATCGAAAAAGAATCCGGAATAACAAAAAGAGACAGGAAGAGACAGAGATATGTGTAAAGACAACAATAACAGAACAGCAAGGATCGACGGGATCATATTCGATGTAGACGGAACGATCTGGAATTCCACGCCCATAGTTGAGAAGGCATGGAATCATGCCCTGAAAGAGGCGGGGCATAAGGAACGTGTGACGGCTAAACGCCTTCAGGGACTCTTCGGACTTCCCATGGATGCCATTATCCGCGATATCCTTCCGGATGCCACGGAGGAAGAGAGGGAGAGATTCGCTCCATACTGCTACAGATATGAGCATGATTATCTTCAGGAGAACGGAGGGATCGTCTATGAGGGTTTTGGCAGGATGTTAGAAGAGCTTGATAAGAAGTATCCCTTGTACGTGGTGAGTAACTGTCAGGCGGGATATATCGAGCTTATGATGGAGAAGACGGGCTTTGGCAGATTCTTTAAGGACCATCTGTGCTTCGGTGACAACGATAAGCTTAAGGCTGAGAATATCCGCATAATCTGTGAGCGTAACGGCCTTAAGAATCCGGTGTATGTGGGCGATACACAGATGGATGCGGATGCATGCAGGGAAGCAGGTGTTCCCATAGTATTCGCTTCCTATGGCTTCGGCACCGTGAAGGAGCCTGATTATGTGATAGAGACACCTATGGAGCTTGTTACGCTTTTTGACTGACGATACGGAGTCCGGTGATTTGAAGACATGGTTAAAACTTATAATTGCATATCTTATAACCTTTGCAGTATATAATATCGGCGGCTTCGGATCGTCGGATATCCTGATGGGTGTGCTGTTCGTCATAACCTATATATCGCTGACGAAGCACATGCTCCGGTCAAAGTTCTCCTTTAGCGGAAAAGCTGCGGCGACTATGACACCTGTATCATCTGAGATCGCTTCGGATGGCGGGACGGATCATGCTGCGACGGCTGCCTCGGGAGAAGCCCAAGGGAAGAACATTGAATTAAGGGAATTAAGAATAAGAAGGGCTGCAATTTCCGTATCGGTTATCTGGCTGATCTTGTATGTGATATACATGGGCGGAAGGATCAACAGGGATCTGGATAATCCGCTTTTCTCCGCATTCTATATATTACTCACAGCAGTGGGACTGTGTATCCTGCTGTATCACGCAATAAAGCTTATATTAGAAACGGTTCTTAACAGGTACACCCACGATGATACAGCTGATAAGGATGCATCGGAAGAGACTTTGGTATCCTCAGATAAGCCTGATTCGGACAGATTCGAATGGAAAACTTGGCTTATATACACAGGCGTCATATTGCTGTGTATGATGCCCTTATTCCTGCTTAACTTTCCGGGTACAATGACGGTGGATTCCTTCGATCAGCTTGAGCAGGCAAGAGGACTTGCACCCTACAGCGACCATCATCCTTGGGTTCATACTATGCTTATCAAGGCGCTGTATACTGCAGGTCTTGGGCTGACAGGCAGTGTGTATGGAGGTATAGCTGCATATACCATATTCCAGATGGTAGTGCTTGCCATGTCGGTGGCATATGCCATAGTGAGTGTGACCGCTGATATTCGTGACGTAGGCATACAGGAAGAGTCTGAAGCAGTCCTAAGACACAAGCGCATAAGTGAGCTGAGTGTATCTGCCAAGGCACGCATTGCTATGAGTATGGGCTTTGTCTTATTCCCATATAATCTTGCGTATTCCATAACAATGTGGAAGGATGTGCTTTTTGCAGCGGCAGTACTTGTATTGACCGTGACTGTATACAGGCTGTACTGTAACAGGCATACGGATATAGTGAGAGATACAGAGCATGGCGGCAGATCGGATGAACAGTCTTATGCTGTGATATGCGGCGGTTATGCAGGTGTGCGGGATATATCGTTGTGCATAATAAGCGGCCTTGGGATGTGCACCTTAAGGCATAACGGTCTGTATGCATATGTGATCACAATGGCGGTTATCCTAATATATGATATGACCACAGGACTTAAGACTAAGGCCGTTAGGAGAAGAAAGCTGATCGTACTTACATGCACTGTATTTACTTTAATACTGACCGCCCTTATAAGGGGACCGGTTCAGAGAGCGAATAATGTGGAAGCGGGCGATTTTGCCCATAATATCCCCATACCGCTGCAGCAGATAGGAAGAGTCGTATATGACAGTTGTACACTTACGGATGATGAGTGGAGGATGCTTGAGAGGATCAATGATACACAGTTCATCAGAGAGGAGTATACGTCGGGCGGAGCCGATCCCATGATGCAGTGGGTGGTATTCGGTGATGAAGAATATCTGCTTACGCATAAGAGTGAGTATGTGGCGCTGTGGCTTAAGCTTGGGCTTAAGTATCCTAAGGAATATCTAAGAGCTTATGTAGATCAGACCAAAGGCTATTATACGACAATGGCACCGGAGCAGACGGAATACTACGGGATACTGCCCAATGATGACGGGCTGGAGCCGAAGCCTGTGCTTGGTGCGCGCATAAGGATCAAGATCAATGAGATATGCGAGAAGCTTCATACCATGCTTCCGGTATATGGAATATTCTACAGCATGGGTGCATGCTTTATGCTGCTTATACTTGGTGCGGCGGTTGTGATCCTGCAGGATGGGAAGACGGGCAGCAGGCTGCTTGCATATCTGCCGGTAGTAACTCTTACACTGACACTGCTTATCGCAACCCCATTATGTGCGGACTTAAGATATGCATATCCGCTGATGCTATGTATGCCGACACTTATATGCATTACGCTGCGCTGCTATTAATAAGATCATCAGGGAATTTATACTGTAATATTAAGCTGAAGAATACGGTATAGTTGCGGTTACTTTTAGTGCAATGCTTTGGACGGTGCCATAATGAAGGATGTGGATCATGAATTATAAAAAGAAGATATTTGACATAATCGAGATCGGTAATAAGGATGATAAGCTAAGCATGACCTTTGATGTGGTCATCGTGGTTACTATAGTGCTCAATCTCTTTGTTACGCTTGCAGACACCTTCAGTGAAATGGCGCGTTATAAGGGACTTCTGGATGCCATAGAGCTTATTACCATCATAATCTTCACCATCGAATATATCTTAAGAGTGTGGACCTCGGAGTATCTGTATAAGGAGAGATTTGAGAGAGATGCTTCCTTCACAAAGCTTAAGGCGGCGCTTATGTTCGTATTATCCTTCTACGGCATCATAGATCTGCTTACATTTCTGCCCTTTTATCTGCCTTTCATCTTTCCGTCAGGGGTGGTGGTATTCAGGCTCCTTAGAGTATTCAGGATATTCAGGCTTTTTAAGATCAATGCACAGTACGATGCCTTTAATGTCATCACAAGCGTGCTTAATGATAAGAAGAATCAGATAATATCAAGCGTATGCCTTGTGCTGATCTTAATGGTAGCATCAAGCCTCGGTATGTACAGTCTTGAGCATGAAGCGCAGCCGGAGGTATTTAAGGATGCCTTCTCCGGTATGTGGTGGTCTGTATCGGCGCTTCTTACCGTGGGCTACGGTGATATATACCCCGTTACCACGGCAGGCAAGGTCTTAGGTATCATAACCGCATTCCTTGGAGTCGGGATGGTGGCTATCCCCACAGGTATCATAAGCGCAGGTTTCGTAGAACAGTATACCAGACTTAAGGTTACGGATAATTATATAAAGGATGACAGGATAAAGAGTGAGGTCATAGTCATAGGAGAGGGTCACAACTGGGCAGGACAGCAAATCTCAGAGATAGAACTGCCTAAAGGGAGCCTTGTGGTATCCATATTAAGGGATAGCGATACCATAATTCCGAGAGGTGAGACTATGGTGCATGCAGGAGATAAAGTGGTGCTTATCAGGAGCGGTTCGTGATACGTTTTGAGACGTTTTGACTATTGATAATCTAAATTGTTGGTGCTAGAATATTAAAGATTTATAAAGTTGTCAGGAGACCATGTATGAAATTCACCCCCTTATACGCAGGCGAATCAGATAACAGGCCGGATAAAGAGAAGACGGATGCACTGACAGTCCGTTATAAGGAGGGTCATGCCATAGGTCCTGTTACTGTTGCGGATGGCTGCATTTTTGTTAAAAAGGGCTTACGCAATTATTACATGGAATATGCTTCGGCCGAGAAGATATTCAGACGTGTGCGAAGGCTCCATGCCAATATATGCTGCGGAGACGGTGATATAGAGGTTGAGTATCTGGTGATACAGAAGGATGGAAGAGAGCTTATTGAGGTGACACTTCCGGGCAAGAAGGCAGCCAAGATGCTCATGGAAGAGATAAGGCAGGCGGCGCCCGGACTGGATACGGCAGCTCCGGCTAAGGCTTCGGAAGAAGAGGAAGATGCATCATGATAAGCCTGTCGGACTTGAAGAAAAAAGCCAATCCCGGCTATAAGATAAGAGGTCAGGTGCTTGATTATGGTCAGAAGCTTAAGCCGGATGAGATCTTCGACAGGTTCATGGAATCATATTCGGTGTATTATAATGTAAGCCGGTGTGAGGGGGACTTTGATGCGGAAGCGGTATTTGATTCCAAGGGCGAGCAGTACTTTCTTATTAAGGCAGCTAAGGTCGCTGAGATGAATACCGCAGAATATGTGTATTTTAAGAAGCTTAAGAGACTGACGGCAGATACGCTTACAAGGCTTGACAAGAAGGCATGGGAGCTTGGGATATCTCATGTGACTCCTTCGCCAAAGCACAAGAATACGGATGCGGTACTTATAGTTATCGCCGATTCCGTAGACGAAGACGCAAGAGAACTTGCAAGGAAGCTTAAGCACAGTAAGAATTATAAATTCGCCCTGTACGGGTATTCGAATTACAGATTGGTTGTTATCGAGGCTGCTGAGGGCAGAGCCTTTTTCAACAGACAGGCCTGCATCCTGATGGGTCTCGTTGGCAATATATTGGTCCGCAAGTCGTAGGCTTGGGACCGCGCATAAGCGCAAGATTCTCAGATGAAAAGGAGAGAGGAAAATGACAGCACTATTAATTATTCTTGCTGCTATAGCACTTCTTATCTTGGGCTACATCACATACGGCTCATGGCTTGCTAAGCAGTGGGGCATCGACCCTTCAAGAAAAACTCCTGCTATTGAGAAGGAGGATGGTGTAGACTATGTAGCCGCACCTCCTGCAGTCCTTATGGGACACCATTTCTCATCAATCGCAGGTGCAGGCCCTATCAACGGACCTATTCAGGCATCCGTATTCGGATGGCTTCCCGTATTCCTGTGGTGTGTGATCGGAGGTATCTTCTTCGGCGGCTTACAGGACTTCGGTTCACTTTTTGCATCTATCAGACATGACGGTAAGTCACTTGGTGAGATCATCAACGATACCATGGGACAGAGAGCCAAGAAGTTATTCCTTATATTCGGACTTCTGGTTCTTATACTGGTTATAGCATCCTTCGTTAATGTCGTTGCCGGTACATTCTTCACAGAGGAAGGCGGCTTCGGCTTCGCGGGTTCTCCTACGAATAATCAGACAACGGCTATGATATCACTCTTATTCATAGTACTTGCGGTTATCTACGGTTATGTGACCAATAAGATGAATGTGAAGACTGTACCTGCTTCAATCGCAGGTGTCATCGGCATCATAATCATCACTATAGTAGGTCTTAAGTGCGGTTTCGTAATGGGACGTACAGCGTGGATAGTATTCATCGGAATATATATCGTTGTTGCATCGCTTGTGCCTGTATGGATACTTCTTCAGCCAAGAGATTATCTCTCAAGCTTCTTACTCTACGCAATGATGGCTATCGCGGTTATAGGTATCCTCGTAGCAGCTTTCACAGGCTCAGCACAGTTCACTATCCCGGCAGTGACGGGATGGAGCACGGGAATCGGCAATATGTTCCCTGCACTTTTCATAACTGTTGCATGTGGAGCATGCTCAGGCTTCCATTCACTTATATCTACAGGTACAACATCTAAGCAGCTTCGCAATGAGAAGGATGCCAAGCCTATCGGCTACGGCTCAATGCTTATAGAGTCTGCTCTCGGCGTTGTATCACTTATAGCAGTAGGTATGGTATATTCTAAGTATACAGAGGGCGGCTTCGGTTCTCCTTCTGCAGCATTCGGTGCTGGTATCGCCATCATGTTCGGTGCAGAGGGAACGGGTATCTACAATACTATATCGGCACTCCTTACACTTGCGGTATCGGTATTCGCTCTTACATCACTTGATACAGGTACACGACTTTCAAGATTCATGTTCTCAGAGCTCTTCCTTAAGGAGAATGAGGCTACTTGGAAGGATGCAACAGGTGCTCGCAAGGTTCTTGCACATCCCCTGTTCGGTACGACATTCATGGTTGTCATCGGATGTATCTTAGGCGGACTTAAGCTCTCAGCTATATGGGCACTCTTCGGAGCAGCCAACCAGCTCCTTGCAGGTATCGCACTTCTTGCAGTATGTGCATGGCTCGGCGAGGTGGGTAAGAACAATAAGATGTTCTATGTACCTATGGTATTCATGCTCTGTGCAACACTTACATCACTTGTACAGACCATCATCAAGAAGTTCGGTGCCATCGGTGGCGGTGAGGCCGTATGGGGTGACTGGTTCCAGCTTGTATTCGCCATCGCTATGGCAGTACTTGCAGTGATCCTTGTGATCGAGGGAATTCAGACTTTCCAGAAGCAGGCCAAGACTAAGAAGGCGTAAGCTTACTATAGGGAATAGGCTTCTGTATCCGGGATGAGTGATCTGATACGGATACAAGATGAAGGATAATAACCTGAATAAAATATAAGATCCGGAGTATATGATGTATATTCCGGATCTTTTATTATTGATATTTCACAATTATATAGCGGTATCTTCAGCCGTGATAACAGCTTATGTGAAAAAGGGAAAACCGATCATCCAAAAATCCGCGCCGCATTCTGCCTGCTTATGGCGAACTGTTGCTCCAATACCTCGTCGAAATTAGAGGTCTCAAAGGGCTTAAGAGGATTCTCGTTCTCTTTACCTGAACCCGTAAGTCCGGCAAGAGCGGAATAATCGGTCTTGGGAGCGCGCACAACATCAGATCCTATTGGTTTAACAGGATAGAGACTGTTGGCACTTACTCTATTGGTGTTGTAAAGATAGGGCGTCTGTACTCCGTATGCGGCCGAAGCCGTCATGGAAGCATATGAGCCTACTGCTCCTATAGCCATGATCTCTCCTCATGAAGCTTTCATAAAAAGTATATTACATCTTATATATCGTACAGATTCCGTAAAAGCTTAATACTAAATTATCAGAAAAAGACGCTGATGTAAACAATGAAACTAATAAAAACGTCTTGACACGCAGCGTGTCATATGCTATTTTATCACCACGATCTTAAGATCATATATACATAGATATCTTGGGCATGCGCCCGATATTCCCAATTTTAGAAGTTTTGGATTTTTGTGATTGTTTTATTATGTGGAAGTTTTAAGGGAAAAGTAAAAGGGGGAATATTCGAATAGTCTATTCAGATACTTTCTGTGTGTATGTGACTCTTAGGAGAGTCTATTAACTGTACACACAAGGAGGTATGTGAATGAGAAAGAGTGTATTAATAACAGAACAACCCAATGACTATGAGCATGCAAGTGGAGAACTCACCTACAACATGACCAACAACTATATGTTCATGGCGATCCTTCAGTCTAACGAGTATGCGCTGAAAGGACTTATAGCTTCACTGCTTCATATGAATCCGGATGAGATAGTAAGTATAGAATATCTCAATCAGATTCAGATCGGAGAGTATATTAACCTCAAAGATTATATCTTGGATGTCAATCTGCGATTCAACGATGATAACATAATGAATCTGGAAATGCAGGTAAGGAAGTACGGGAACTGGGTTCCAAGATCCATAAGCTATCTGTGCCGAGAATGGGATAAGCTTGAAAAGGGAACAGACTATGAGAAGGCATCCAGCGCATATCATATAGGCTTCTTGGATCATACACTTTTTGAAGACAGACCGAAATTCCATGCGATATACAGGATGTGTGATATAGATGATAACTATCAGTATAGTAGCAGATTTAATCTGTCTGTGGTAGAATTGAATCACATAGATATGGCAACAGATACGGACAAAGAACATAGAATAGATGAATGGGCCAGGATGTTCAAGGCAACGACATGGGAGGAGATCAAGATGTTAGCAGAGAAGAATACATATATTGATTCCGCAGCCAGAGAGATGTTCAGAAGAGGACAGGACAATAAGTTCATAGAACTGTGCAAAAAGACAGAGGAAGAGATAGCGGGGGAGGAATACAGGAAGAAGAGGATAGTTGAATTAGAAGCAGTGGTAGCAGATAAGGATGCAACCATAGCGGATAAGGATGCAACGATAGCGGATAAGGATGCAACTATAGCCGACAAGGATGCAACTATAGCTAGAATGCAGGCTGAGATAGATCAGTTAAAGAATAGATAAGTCGAATCCATCCTTGTAGACAAGGTAACGAGATATAAGAAGAATATGCCGATAAAGGCAGCGATAGAGCGTGCCATAGAAGAGTGCATAGAGGAGGATATCTTGAAGACATACTTAAGAAAGCACAGAAGTGA
>ODAI012125499.1_pt1 | contig 36200 bp, 55 predicted proteins | sample 1539321 | NCBI WGS metagenome assembly ODAI01 (sample SAMN02144231, study PRJEB22623) | gut metagenome | biome: sheep rumen | host: Ovis aries | place: New Zealand
ATTCGGAAGCAAGGATTATTCACGCGAAGAACTGGTTGCCGAACTCGGTGCTGCCATGCTTTGCACGGTTACGAATATTGACAGCAGCAAGGCGTTCCGAAATTCGGTGGCCTACATTCAGGGCTGGCTTCGCGCATTGAAGAACGATAACAAGATGATTGTGTGGGCTGCATCCCGTGCCGAGAAAGCAGCACGTTATATCATGTGGGAGAATAAATAACAGTAATAACAATAAACAAGAAAGAAAATGGAACAGAACAGTAATTATTCAGGCTGGGGCGATAAGGCATTATACAGCGTTGAACTCACCCCGTTGTATTGGCATTATCAAGGCAAGCGTCACCCCGAAGATGGTGGCGTAGAGTATTATGAACAGAATGGAGAGACCTACCAGCGCGATGACGTGGTAGTGGTAGGTGGCCATATAGGAAACATCGAAGGCGTAAACGTTGAACAGGGCGTTTGTATGCTCGGACTCTCATTCGATTTCGATGAGTGCATGGCCGACCCTGAAGAATGGGAAATGTGGAGTGGCTACCGTTGCCGACTTGGTGGAATCCGGCACGCCACGGAAAAGGAGATAGAAAACTATGAGATTTCCGCAAACCTTGTCGCAGATGCTTGCGAGCGTGCCGATAACGCATGGAAGGAAAGGCGTGCGGGGTTCTAAACCGATTTTAATGCGTTCTACCGCGTTTTGTGCTTATGGGGTAATAACTTACCCACCCGAAACATTTGAACGCGGTAGGCGCAAAATTTAAAGAAAATAACGATATGGCAAAGACAATTATTGAATGGAACGGCAAACGCTATCAGGTAGTGAGAGGTTTAGACCAGCGCGATGATATTTGTTTGGGATGCGCTTTCGAAGGAACTACCGAATGCGTTACCGATGAAGGACTATTATGCAACGAATTTGATTCAAAGTATTATCACATATTTAAATTGATTGACAATGGAACAAAGTAAGAAAATCAAACGCTCGCCAAAGGTGGGTAAGACAATGAAATCGTATCATCTTTATTTGGATGATGATTTGGTGGCCGTGGCAGAAGCCCAACCCAACAAAAACCGATTCTTTAACGCGGCCATCCGCAAGTTTATTAACAGCATGAAAAAGAAATGAGATTAGTTATGAAAAGAGTGGAGTTATTTTGCGACCATTTCCAAAACTTTAAGGTTTATGGGATTCCGCACGCTCAGTTAATCATCGCTGACCCTCCGTACAATCTCGGAAAGAACGCATACGCAAGCAATCCAGCATGGTACAAAGATGGAGATAACAAGAACGGAGAGAGCGAACTTGCTGGCAAAGAATTTTTCGATACTGATAAGGATTTCCGACCAGCCGAATTCATGCACTTCTGTTCGCAGATGCTTGTTAAAGAACCGAAGCAAGGCGTGACGGATGCAGATATTGAAGCTGATACAATCGGAGGGAGCAACCGAAAGAAATCAAAAGCCCCGTGCATGGTGCTGTTCTGTGCATTTGAACAACTGCAATATTATATCGAACTCGGAAAGCGTTACGGCTTCATGCATTATATCCCGTTGGTGTTCCGTAAGAATTTCAGCGCACAGGTATTGAAGGCTAATATGAAGATTGTCGGGAACTGTGAATATGGTCTTGTCCTGTATAAAGATAAATTGCCGAAGTTCAATAATGATGGGCATATGATATTCAACTGTTTCGAATGGGTGCGCGATAATGTTACCCCGAAAGTGCATCCCACACAGAAGCCCGTGCCATTGCTTGAAGAACTTATCCGAATCTTTACGGATAAGAATGATGTAGTTATCGACCCGTGCGCTGGCTCAGGCTCGACTTTGCTTGCGGCCATGAATATGGGCAGACGTGCATACGGCTTCGAAATCAAAAAGGATTTCTATAAAGATGCTACGGATAAGGTATTGAAATATTATACGCCCAATATATTCGATGAATAATCAGGCGTAAACCATCCAACCATCAGGAGCAGCGTTTCCAATGGATGAAAGCAACCCGTCTAACAAGTGGAAGCGTTGCTTCTGATGGGCGGAAACAACATTGAGGGCTGGAAATAAAAATCCAGCCTTTTTCTTTGTCATTTGAAAAAAAATGCTTACCTTTGCCACGTTGTTAAAAGTGAATACTGATTGAGGGCTGGCCGATTACTTGTGAATCGTGCTGGCCTTCTTTTTTTTGTACGGGTGCTTATGAAATACGCATTTTCTTGCGTCTAAGCCGTTATTTTGTTTTGGGGCAATAAACTACACACCCAAAGGGAGAAAACCCGTTAAAACGCAAAAAACGTCAAAATAACGCTATTTCTTACCGTACCACACCCAATCAATAACACGCCTGTTCGCTTTGTCTATCTTCTTGCGGTCACGCTCAATGTATATGGCTGTGGTGGCGTTCCGTGCCGAGTGACCGAGAGCCAAAGAAATGACATCATCGGGAACGTCAAGCGATGCCGCGATGGTTGCCCACGTATGGCGAGACCAATACGAAGTGATACCCGTCATTAGTTCCGAAAGATTGGCGTTCATACGATTGGCGAAAGCCTTATACGGATGCCGATTGCATCCTTCGGCAAACGAGAGCAGCCGTTCACGTCCTTTGTATTGCTGCAATAATGCTTCCGTTTCAGGCTCAATGCGGATGGAGTACAGTCTGCCCGTCTTTTGACGGATGTATTCTATACGGCCATCCACCACGTTATCAGGCATGAGCAGACAAAGGTCACCGATATTGATACCGCAGAGCAGAAAGGTAAGTTTGAAGGCATCCACGTATTTCTGCTGATGGGGCTTGCATTCCACGGTCAGGAACTTACGTAAGTCATCGACCTTGATATTGCGTTTCACGGTAGCGGCTGGCCTGACTTTGAGTTTACGGAATGGGTAGGCCGTGGTAATATCGTTATCAATAGCATCGTTAAAGACTGCACGGATATTCCGCAGATGGATGTTCCGTGCGTTGATGCTGGGCGAACTGTCTTGCATGAATAGAAAGAACCGTTGAAGCCAGTCTTTCGTAATATCTTCGAATCGAAGCCGTGCAAAGCCATCATCGAAACGCTGCATCCAGTTGAAGGTCATCAGGTAGATTTCATGCGTGCGTGGCTTCGTGTGCCTGTCCATTACGCGCTGATACCAATCAGCAAAGAAAACCGTATCTTCATCTTCGTTATAATCAGGGTCAATCCGCTTGCGTACATAGTCGCGTATCTCTCCGATGACCATACCTTTCAACAGCCCGTCAGCCTTTGCTGACAGCAGACAAGTTACCGCCTTTGATTGTACGGTGCTGATGATGCGTTGAAGTTCTTGCTTTGCTGGATGTTCTATAACGCGCTGCAAACGTGCATCCCATTGGTTACGGTGCAATGATAATTCAAGAGGGATAAGTGCTGTCTGTCCGCGATGGTTCACGGCCAGTTTCAAGGGAAACGTTCCATCCGCTTTCCGTGAACGAGTATCAAGATATATTCTTATCGTAGCCATTGCAGACTGTTTGCAGTTTTTTCGCGCCTTAAAGTATCTCAATGCAACCAAATGCGCACCCCTGAAAAGAGAAAAAGACGGGTATTGAATCCCGTCTAAATCCCTTTATTCAGGCGGAGAGAGGGGGATTCGAACCCCCGAATCGGTTTCGCCGATTACACGCTTTCCAGTTGCGTATGCTCACTTTGCATCCGATTGAGTTTCAACGGGTTGCGCGGTGGGCGTTTTTTCCTTGCAGTTCATTTGCAGTTTTTTAACCCTTGCGGCTGTCCATTTTGGCAGATAGAATGAACCTTCACCCGTTATCAGGAACATGGGATTGACCTTGTAATCGGAAACGAGATTATACAGCCATGAGGGTTGAAATATTTGTCGGCTCATATCTTGTTGTAACTGATAGAAGTTCATGCGGTTTATGCCGTATCGCTTTGCGAATGTGGCCTTTCCCCTGATTCCCTTGTCAGCCGTGAGCCGTTCAAGAGCCGTAAAGAAATTACGGCAAATCGTTTCGTTGAGTTCCTTTGATTCCATATTCATTTCTTTATTGCAAACCATCCATCTTTTCGATTCCCATTGTTATCGTATTCCGTAAGAAGCCATTGAGCAGAATCGGGCGTGAAGCAGATGTGCCAAATGCTATCCCTTTTGTCTTTCATCCTGATTTCACGGGCTGGCACTTTCCATTCATCGGAGGTCTTGACATCTTCCCACGTTCCGTCAAACGGGATGCCTGTATGTGTCATCCGCGTCCACGTTCCATCTTCGCGGATTTCCCAATAGTCCGCAGAATCAAGACCGAGCATATTATTATAATATCTCCCCGTTATATCGAGTTTCGGGGCGTTGCTGCAAGATGCAAGCAAGACGGTGGCGAATGCCGTTAAGATTATTTTTTTCATTGCCTTATTAAATATATTATTTATCTTTTGTTCTCGCTGGTGCAACATCCCTTCCCATCGTTCAAGTTCCGCAAGCGTGAAGGGCTGGCCGTCACGGAAGATGCGTTCCTGTTCCTGAACGGTCATCACGGGTAGATACTTTCGAAGGGTGAGAAGTCGCAGCATTATTTATTCATTTGTTCGATTATCCCCAGCAACCTATCTATCTGCTCATCCTTCTTTGACAGCAGCGTGAGGAATGCGCCTGTGTCATTGTTCGCGCTGTTCCCGTTGCCATTGATGGCGAGTGAACTATTAATTGCCGAAACCTTATCACCACCACCATAGAAATCGCAGACGTTCAAATTAAGAGCGTTTGCGAGAGATTCAATCACGCCTGACTTAACATCCTTTGAGTTAAGCATCTGATTCAAGTTTTGCGGACTGATGTTGATTAATGCTGCAATTTCATTTAATTGTTTGCCTGTCCGCTTCAATATTGCTTTTAATTCGATTCCCGTCATAATACACGTTTTGTTGATTTAATATTTAAAAATTATTAAAAAATAAACGATAAAAGATATTATATAAAATATTTTGTTTATTTTTGCAACGAGTTTTCAAAACACCGCTACAAATATAAATAAAAATATGGATAAAAACAAGAAAATGAGCAAAAAAAACATTCCGATGGATTGGCGTACACCAGCCGAGATTGAACGCGAGCGGAAGCACGATGCTATCTGCAAAGGTTTCGTACAACTGCAAACGGAACATCCTGACGTTAGCGTGTATCGCCTTTTCACCGTCATCGCCAATCAGGTAGGGATGACACAAATGGGAGTTATGAGGGTATTGCAGAAGCGTAAGTTATACACCGTGCATCGCTATCGCTGATTAATTGATTATTCACCTTTAACAATAAGATAATGGAAAAACAAACATTCATCGCTTTGCTGGTGCTGACTTGCATCACGGCTGTTCAGGTAGTCGCAACTATGTGTGTAGGAAACTTCGGTTTCATGGCTTTGTGTTGCGGAGTGTTCATTGTGCTTTTCAGGGCAACCGATAAAACATATAACGAGTGGAGGGGAAAATGATGGTGAATTTGCAGCCTGACGTGAATCCCGCTGGCCGATATACGGTGACAGAAGCGTGTAAGTTGCTGGGCATCCATCGCGCAACCCTAAACCGTGCGACAAACGCCCTGTTCATTAAATGTGGGTATCGCAGAGACAACCATCGGAGATACTACACGGGGCTTGAAATTATACGCTATTGGAGAAGTAAGTAAGTAAATATCTCTCATATCTATATTTTAAGGACTGTTAGAATATGTAGTCATTTAATTTTTCTATGTGTTGTTTTTCAGCCTGTGAAGGTAAAGCACATTGCCCGTGAGGGTATTGAAGTTAAGGCTAAGTAAAGTGTTTTTCATTTTTTAAATCAGCCCACAGCGGTGGGCAATTTGGAAGCGGAAAGCCTGTAAGCGGAAAAGATAAATCCGACCACCGCAGGAGCAACAGGCATATAATACTCGCATGAGCGCAGTTCGATTCTGCACGCTTCCACAAGCAACGCCCGAAGCAGTAAGAGGGCATTATTAAATATCTACAATTATGAATGAAATCATTAATGTTAGCCAGTCCACTATGTTGGAGGCTTTAAACCGAAGTGAAGTGGATATGCAGATTGCAACCGCGAAGGCATACCCCCGTGATGTAAAAAAATCACTTGAACGTATTAAGGCGATGGCGAAAGCCGATGAAGAAACCGCAAATGGATGTTTCTATCATTTGAGCCGTGGCGGTGATGAAATCAATGGAGTGTCAGTCCGTATGGCTGAAATCATTGCATCCTGTTGGGGTAATCTCAGGGTTCAGTCACGTATCATCGGGAATGATGGTAGAACCATCACAGCACAGGGGGTTTGCCATGACCTTGAAAGCAACCTTGCGGTATCTGTTGAGGTAAAGCGAAAAATAACTGGTAAGAACGGGCAGACGTTTAGTGAGGATATGCAAGTGGTGACGGGAAATGCCGCTTGTGCCATTGCTTTCCGTAATGCCGTTTTGAAGGTTGTGCCAAAGGCTATCACGCAGGGTGTTATCAACGAGGTTCAGGAGGAAGCGAAAAAGAATATCGACCTTGCAAAGAACCGTCAGCAATGTGTAGGTTACTTTGTTTCGCTGGGTGTAGCGGAAACGCAGTTATTTGAATTCCTTGGTATTAATACAATGGAAGAAATAACGGCTGACATGATTATGAATTTGCGTGGCATCGCAACCGCCATCAAGGAAGGAACTACCACCGTTCAGGAGACCTTCATTAAACCAGTAGAGGAAAAGGCGGCAGCAGCGAAAGCGAAGGAGAAGGCCGAGGATGCGAAAAAACGCGCAGAAGCCGCGATTAATCGCTCAACCAATAAAATGCTTACCCCCGAAGCACAAACCGCTCAGAACGAAAATTCGAAGTAAATAACTTGATAATACTTAATATTCACTTAACAACATTCAACAGTTATGAATACGATTATAAAACCAAAGAGCCGCAAGGCGTGGCTCGCAGAACGTGAACAGGGAATCGGCAGCAGCGAGGTAGGAACAATCTTGGGATTAAACCCGTGGGAAACTCCGTATCAGTTATGGCGTAGAAAGATGGGTATTGACCCACCGAAACAGGAAAACTTCGCGATGCGTGCTGGGCATTATCTTGAAGATGCCGTCAGCCGTTTTTATTCCGATGAGACAGGCAAAGATATTATCAAGTCGAGTGAAGGTGATTGGCTGATTGTCAGTAACGAAAAGCCGTTTATGAGAGTATCGCCTGACCGTACCTTTTGGCTCCCCGATATGCCACACAACCGTTTCAATAAGGGAATACTTGAATGTAAGACTACGCAGATGCAGATTGATTCCGAGGACTTGCCGAAGCATTGGTTTTGCCAACTGCAATATCAGTTGGGCGTGGCCGAATTGAAGGTGGGTGCGCTGGCATGGCTGACCGCTGGCCGTGAGTTCGGTTACAAAGATATTGCTTTCGATGCCGAGTTCTTTGCATGGATGGCAGAGGAAGTCGAAAAGTTTTGGCGCGTTCATATCATCGAAAAGCAAGAACCAGCAGCCACCGAGGTATCGGACATTCTGCTGAAATACCCGAAACATCTGCAAGGGCAAACGCTGTTGGCCGATACTCAACTATTGTTGGCGTATGAGGAACTTGTGGCCTTAAAGAAGGAGAAGGGAGAAGCCGAGAAGCGAATCAAGGAACTTGAAGATGAGTTCAAGATGGCGATGGGAGAATGCGAGAGCGTTACAACCAGCGATGGAAAAACCCTGTGTACTTGGAAGGCATCAGCCGCAAGCCTGACGTTCGATGCAAAGGCATTGCAGAAGGCTGAACCCGACATTTATGAGCGTTACCAAATCGAGAAGGCTGGCACACGCAGATTCTTGCTGAAATGAAAACGATAAGTAATGCCGACTTCGCTCTGTTGCTGGATTGCGTGCGTAGGTATGTTGATACTCCATGCGACATCAACGACTTGAAAGGCGTAAACCAGCGCAGACGGGGGCGGCTGCTTTTAAAGAAGTTAGCGAAATGAAAAAGACGTTTATACTTTATACGGATATTTGCAAGGGTGCGCTCAAACGTATGAATGCGGTTCAGGCTGGATTGTTATTTAACATGATTGTCGATTATGCCGATGGCTCGGATGTGACCTCATGCAATGACTTGGCCGTTGATATGGCGTTTGAAATTATACGTGCAGCCATTGAAACGAATAACCGTTCATACGAAGAGATTTGCGAGAAAAGACGGGAAAGCGGACGGAAAGGTGGTTTAGCAAAAGCAAGCAAAGAAAGCAAAAATAGCAAAAGCAAGCAAATGCTAATAAAGCAAGCAAATGCTAACGAAATAGCAAAACCTACCTATATGATATGTAATGATATGATATGTAATGAAATTAAAGATACTAACGTATCTTATGATAATTTAAATAAAGAAGAATCTAAAGATTCTTTGTCAAGTTGCGAACTTGACTTTGCCCGTCTGCTTGACTTTTTCAATTCTCAGTTAAAGAAAAATAATTCCCTGATACCATCCATCAAACAGTTATCGGATGCACGCAAGAAAACCCTGAAAGCCCGTGCGCGTGAATACGGGAAAGAAGCATTAGTCAAGGTTTTCCAAAAGGCAGCCGTTTCGGATTTCCTTAATGGGAAAAACGATAGGAGTTTCATGGCTTCGTTTGATTGGTTGCTGAAACCAACGAATTTTCCGAAGGTGCTGGAGGGCAATTATGACAATCCCGTGAAGGATAAGCCAAAGGATGCCATTACCAGCAACGTAAACGGATTGATTGAGCAAGTGAAGCAAGAGCAGCAGCAGCGAGAGGAAGCTGACCGTCAGCGCGTTCTTGAATTCTATGAGAAAGCACAAAATGGTGATAAGAGGTCACAACAACTTGTTGATATGATGCGCGAATCAGGTAAACTTGTAAAGTATGGTTTGGAGTGATGGGGAACATTAAGTTAAGACAATATCGCTACCCTGACGTGACCGACCTTGAACACGTACAAGAAACATTGAACACGTACAGACGGATGGAAAGGGTGTTGAAACGTAGGGAGAACCGGAAGCAATATTTCCGTGAGCGGTATATGAAGAAAGTCGGATTAATTAAATAAAAAACGATATGCAGTTATTTGAAATCATTGGTAATCTCGGTAAGGATGCCGAATACAAGAAGAACCAGCAAGGCGGTGAGTTCGTGACGTTCACGGTGGCCGTGACAAAGGTTATGAAGAACCGCGACACAGGTGCGACCACGAAGAAAACAACGTGGATTGAGTGCAGCCGTAACGGGCGGCAGAACGTTGACCAATATCTTAAGGCTGGCGTGAAGGTCTTTTGCCGAGGTGAAGCAAAGGCACGGGCATACAAGAACCAGCAAGGGGATGCCATCGGCTCACTCGGTATGCGCGTGATGGAAATTGAGTTGTTGGGTAAGCCATCCGAGAAATTGGATGAAACGCCATTCTAATTGTTATGATGTTGAGAAAGCTTCGGGGCTGGGTAGTTAGCCACCATAACCCCGAAAGCCTTTGAAATGCAAAAAAACAAAGTATTAACGCATTTAGCAACAAATAGCATGGAATACAAAAAAGTGAAAGATTTAAGAGTCGGTGATAAGGTTTGGCCTTATCAATCACACCTATCCCGCGAACGCGCTGGATTCGAAATCTTGAGTATAAAGAAACAGAAAACGCTCGCCATCGTGACTATTAATTACAAACTCTTTGGTAAGGAAAGGGAACTGATATGTTATGGCCACGTTTCGGGAGAACTGCTCGTTTTTAATGGTGGTGGATATTATTACGATGTTCCGTTGGTGTGTGATTATCAGCGTATCATCGATAAAACCAAATTAGATGAAACATGGTGTGAGGAACAAGGAATTGGGAGAAGTGTTTTGCAATTGAAAAAGTTACTTGGACTATGATAAATGAACAAAAGAATATGGAAACAAGAATTAATATTGAGCAATTCGATAACGGGATTGCGTTACATTGGCACGCGGTTGATTTGGATATAAATGACAAGGAACTCGTTATCTATAACAGCGATATTGACCGCGAATTGGGTAAGATTATGCGCTCGGATATTGAAGCCGTTATGAATACGTTTGCGGCAAATGAAGTAAAGTTATCAATCAAAATAGAACCTATTGAAGATGACAAATAAAGAACACGCAGAACGCTGGGCGAAATACATTATACCAGCCGTATTCCGTGCCGAAGATGCATTACGGAAGGCTCACCCTGAATGGAACGAGCGGCTTGCGCTGCTGGGTACGCCTGAGGGCGAGAATCCGCATAAGGTTGCGGAAGAATATTGCAGAGAGATTGCCGCGATTATCATTAAGAGCGGTAGTGATTATGAACCTGATGGAACATTGGAAAATGAAGATAATACGAATTGATAACTTGATATTAAATGCCGATAATATAACGTTAATCGGCAGACCTGATGAAAAATATTGTATTCGGATTTTCGGTGTTGGTATTGAAAAAGGTTTGAATATCAACTACCATACGCCCGAACAACGTGATAAAGATTTTCATCAATTGGCTTATTTATTGAGTGAGTTATGAATCCAAAACAATTTTTCGACACCGTGTGCATGATGAGAAATGCGCAGAAGGATTATTTTAAGACCCGTGCGGCTGGCTCGCTTGCAGAAGCGAAAAGGCTTGAAAAATTTATTGATAATGAGATTAGCAGGGTTAAGGAAATTAAACGTAATGAACCATCTCTATTTAAAGATAGTGGCTTATGATAACGTTTCTTGTAGGTGTAGCATTAGGCTTCATGCTGGCCGTGTTGAACTTTATTTGGTTGTTTATAGACAAAAGAGATAATGATGGCTAAAAAAACCATATCCCTGAAACCGAAGGTGAAGCCTGACCGCGTTATCGGAATAGACCCCGATGCCGTGAAGTCGGGCTTTGCCCGTTTGGATATAAAGACACGGGAGATAGAGTGCAAAACGCTGGCGTTCCCTGAACTGATGGCACAACTCAGATACGAATACGATAGAGCAAAGTTTATGAATGAGAACTTAATCGTAGTCATTGAAGGCGGCTGGCTCAATCATGGAAATTGGCATCTGCCATCCGTCTGCTCAAAGTTCAAGGCAGCAGCGCAAGGCCGTTCCGTTGGGATGAACCATCAGACGGGAATACTGATTGCGGAAATGTGCGAATATCTGTTCATCCCGTTTCAGGTAGTGAAGCCATTGCAGAAGATTTGGAACGGACACGATAGGAAAATAACACATGAGGAACTTGCAACCATCACGGGCATTCATGGCCGTACCAATCAGGAGGAACGCGATGCGGCATTGCTGGCGTGGTGGTATGCTGGGCTTCCGATTCGAATAACTAAAAATAAATAATTATGGATAAAGAAAAAGCAAAAGCATTTCTCTTTGATGCTTCACAAGGCGGAAACCATTGCAGGACTTTATATAAATCCAAAGACCTACAAAGGTTGTTGGACATGAACAATGGCGAATTATTCTTTATATATGCAATCATTGACACTGAAAGCGGAGAAACACTTATGAATATGGATTGGTCTTACAGCGAAGAACCGATAATTATGGGTAGGTTTATTCACTTGGAGTATTTCTTAAAATATCATTGGAATAAAAAAGTTATAGACTTAGATAAATAATAAACAATTATGAAAGAACTATCAATAGAAGAAAAGGCACAAGCCTATGACGAGGCTTTGGAAAAGGCACGTCAATTATGTGCCTATCCTACAACTAAGCCGTTTATAAGCGACTTGCAAGACCTATTCCCTGAACTCTGCGAGTCAGAGGATGAAAAAACAAGGAAAAGAATCATTGCCCTTGTTAATGCACATGGTCAGGGTATGTATAAAGATGATATGCTTACTTGGCTTGAAAAGCAAGGTGAGCAGAAACCAACTGACAAGGTTGAGCCGAAGTTTAAGGTTGGTGATTGGTGTATAGATAATGAAGACGGTACTATATTTCAAATAGTAAAAGTATTAGATAATACTTACACCTATAAGACAAATGAAGGTAAAGAATACTCTTGCACACATTACTCATTAGAAAATGATGCAAGGCTCTGGACTATCCAAGATGCAAAATCTGGTGACATGCTTGTTGACAAATCCAATGGGACTATTGGCATATTTCAAAGCATAGGGCATCATCCTGATGGTGGCAGTTATAACGACCCTTCTTATTGCTTTTTGCATTGCCGATACGATGATGGATTCTTCTTTGAAGATTTTGAAGATGGCAATACAATGAATTCAGGTGATGTAATTCCAGCAACCAAAGAGCAGCGTGACCTCTTATCCCAAAAGATGAAAGAAGCTGGCTATATATTTGACTTTAAAAATAAAGAGTTGAAGAAGATTGAGCAGATGAAAGAGGCGGACTTGGAGAAAAAAGCAACAGAATTTGTGCAAACAAAAGAATTTATCAAAAATGATAATCATGTTCTTGCTATTGCAAAATACTTCTTTGAACTTGGTCTTAAAACACAGAAAGGAGAATAAGTTATGAACAACCAAACAGACTACTGGTACAAAAAGTATCTGAAAGAAAAGGAAAAGAATGGGCAGATATTCCGATGGATTGAATCACTTCACGACAGCCATTACATCATGCGGTACAGTGACAGTTGCGAATTTACTCTCAAAGAATTAATTGAATGGTTTAAAAACTTTATGGAGGAATAGACTATGACAAAGGAAGAAGCAATAAAGTACCTACAACAACTCTACCCTAACGGTGGGCATTGTTGGCTTGACGAACAGAGAATAGAGGCTATTGGTATGGCTGTAAAGGCTTTACAAGAAGAGCCTGTAAGCAATGACTTGGAAAAGGCAGCTACAAAGTATGCCCAAGATAAATATCTTCCTGTTCAAACAGCACAATCTTTCAAGGCAGGTGCTCAATGGCAGCAGAAGAAAACGATAAGGATATGATAGAAGCCCTCCGTACAGAGTATGAGAAGGGAAGGGCTGATGTTATTGCAGATACTCTCAGTTGGCTTGAAAATTGTTGGCCAAAATATTGTAGCAATCAAACAATTATTGAAGGATTTAAAGAAGCAATAAAAGGAGAATAATATGGAAAAGAAATATAGAATAACAATGACAGAAAGCCAACTGCGGCTTATGATTGATGCCATAGAGGATTGGCATAGATTTCTTTCAGGACAATGTGGTATGGATAATGCTACATCATATATTGAATATACATACGCAGCCCGTGAGAATCTTGACACTTATGTCCGTCCCTACATTGTACCTGAATTGGAGCACAAAGGAGCATCTTATGGTTGGAGTGGAGGGCAATGTCCTAATGAGCACCAACGTAAAGCAATAGCAATGTCTTACCTCCTATACAGAGAGCCGTTGCACTACCTGACTACCCACAGTGATAAAGATATGTCTTGGAATGTGTATAATGGAGAAACTCTGACTTGCGAAGAGCAAGGAGAAATGATTAAGATTGAGGAAGTAAAAGAATAAAGTTATGCCCCAATATTGTCACGATTATACACATTGTAGCCAAGATAGCTGCAAGAAGAAAGACCAATGTTACAGATACTGGCTTGGTCAAGAGATTAAGAACACAGACTATCAGTATGCCATCTTCTTCCATCCCGAAGAGCCTGTTACTGATGGTTGCACGTATTACATAAACAAAGATTATTTTGAGTAATGACCTACGAAGAAATGGAACGGTTGCCCGTGACGGACTTGGCGAAGGTGCTGGCAGAGATACGGATGGATAAACGATTCCGTGAATACCAGCACCGATGCGATGAGAAGTGGAGGGCATACGCAAGGCAGAGAGCAATACGCCGTATTGTTAAAAAACCGTAACGAATGTGCTTATGTCATAAGTATTTTTTATATTTGCAAACGGAAGTTTCAATCAATCAAACAGTTACAAACGTATGGAAGTACAATTAATCAAACTTAACAAGATTAAAGTCAATGACAAGAATCCGCGCACTATCACGGAAGATAAGTTGCGCAGACTCATTGAGAGCATCCTTGTTTTCCCGAAGATGCTGTCAATCAGGCCAATCGTTGTCGATGACAAGGGCGTTGCGCTGGGTGGCAATATGCGTACCCGTGCATTGAAGGAAATCAAGAAACTTGGGCGCGATGCCATCCCCGAAAGGTTGCAGCAGATTCGACAGTATGCCAACAAGCCACAGGAGGAAAAGAATGAGTTGCTCGCTCATTGGGATGCATGGTTCAAGGATGAGACCGTACCCGTGATTCATGCCGAATCGCTCACCGAGGAAGAAAAGCGTGAGTTCATCATCAAGGACAATTCTTCATTCGGTGCATGGGATTGGGATGTGCTGGCAAACGAATGGGAATCCGAACAGTTGGATGATTGGGGCGTGGACACTTGGCAGATTGATGAAACTGAAGATGAAGGTAACGATAACGAAGTAAACGAAGATAATTTTGATGCTGGAAATGAAACAATCACCCCGAAAGTGCAGTATGGAGACATTTGGTTGTTAGGCGAGCATCGTCTGATGTGTGGGGATTCAACGGATGAAAAATGTTTGGAAATGCTTTTTAATGGTAAAAAGTGCGAAATGACATTTACAAGCCCACCATATAATGGAAATAATAAAATGCCACAACAAGGAATGAAAAAGGGGAATACAGTAACAAGTAAACACCTTTATTCTGACGGGTATGAGGATAATATGCAAAGTGAACAATATATCAAGTTTTGCAGAGATGTTCTTGATTATTGCTTCCATTTTACGGATGGTTTCGTCTTTTGGAATGTAAACTACAACGCAAATAGCAGATTTGAATATATCAGCCAAATATATGACAAGTTGCCTTATTTGATAGAACAAATATGCTGGAGAAAACAAAGTTCAATTCCATTTAAAGGCAGCATGAAGCGCATTTGGGAACCTATATACCTATTTTCAACAAATGGGGGTAAACTACAATTAAACGAATGTGTTGAAAACCTTTGGGATGTCAGTAATTATAACGTAAATGGCGGAGACCATTTTGCTTGTTTCCCCGTTGAACTTGTTGCCAAAGCATTTCAAATAACAAACGCTCAAAGCGTATTCGACCCATTTGGGGGGACTGGAACAACCATGATAGCAGCCGAACAGTTACACCGTAAATGCTTTATGATGGAACTTGATGCGCATTATTGCGATGTTATCATAGCACGATGGGAGATGTTAACGGGGGAGCAAGCGGTTAAAATTGGATAAGCCTATCTTTGTGGCGTGTGCTGCGTTTTCAACGTTATGGATGTATAACTTAACACGCAAACAACAATAACCCAACACACGCAAAATTTGAACAAAATAACTGAAATAATATGTTTGAGAAAGTGAACCCCGAACACCCCGACAAAGTTGCTGACCGCATTGCTGGCGCGATTGTGGATTTGGCATACCAAAGGGAAGAGAATCCGAAAGTTGCCGTTGAGGTGCTTATCGGTCATGGATATTGTTACATCATCATTGAGGGCAGCGTGGTATTCGACTACGATGACATTGACCCGATTGTGCAGCGCATAACGAGGGGCAAAGTGCATACCGTCCGTCTGCTGTGCAATCCGCAAGACAAGCATCTTGCAGACAACCAGCAAGGCGTAATCAAGTGCGGTGATAACGGGATATTCCGTGGAGTGCCATCGACCATCGAACAGGCGAAACTCGCGGAGTTTGCCCGTATGCTGTTCTTTGATTGTCCGTTTGATGGAAAGTACATCATTGATGAGCAACGTAAGCGGCTTGTCGTATGCCAGTCGAACACAACCGTAAAAGACGTGTCAAGAGTGGCATCGCTGATGGTTGAACTGCTTGACGGTTCTTGGAAGGTTAATATCAATCCGCTTGGAGATTGGACGGGTGGCATTGACGTGGATTCAGGCGCAACAAACCGCAAACTCGGAAGCGACATGGGCGATGCCGTTACGGGTGGAGGTCTGCATGGAAAAGACTTGTCAAAGGCTGATGTGAGCGTGAATATCTACGCCCACCTGAAAGCCGTTGGAACCCGTAAGCCCGTGGAGATAACTTGCGCCATCGGTGATGACACGGTGGACGGCCATCCGTATTCGGAGATTGTAGATATAGCCCGTCAGTACATCCGCGATATTGGCGGCTTTGAGAAGTTCGCAGAATGGGGATTGATACGTTAAGCAAGCGACCAGCGGAAGCCCCGTTTCCAACAAGCGGAAAGGCTCTTTCCAATGGGTAGAAGCAAGGCTTCCAATGGTTAGAAACAAAGTGTCTAAAGTATAGGAGAAAACGATATGCCGAGAGGTGAAAACGAAGCATTCAAGAAACAGATAGGCCGATTCGCTGCAAACAGGGATGAAGCACGGGCGGCTGGGCGCAAAGGTGGTAAGGCATCCACGATGACGATGCAAGACTTCAAGCGCATTGCCAACGAACTGGATTCGGAGCCAATCGGTGACGGAAACGAAATGGCGAAGGGTGAAGCCCTATTGCGCAACATACAGAACGAAGCAGCCCACGGAAACGTCAAGGCCGCAAAGTTATGGATGGATATAAAACAGTTCGGTGAGCCAAAGAATATCGACATAACGAGCGGAGGTGAACGTCTGCCCGATATACGGCTGGTATTGCCCGAAGGGATGGAACGTCTGCCACGTAGCGAGGATGAGATAAACGGATGACGGAAAAGGAAGTGCAGAAGCCCACACTCTTTTGGGAAAACTACATGAGCCGAAAGAAGGTTGTGGTGAATCAGGGCGGTACAAGTTCAGGAAAGACTTGGAACATCCTTGATGTGCTTTTTGTGCTTGCTATCCAGCAGAAGGGAATCGTTGTCACGGTGGTAGGTCAGGACATCCCGAACTTGAAGAAAGGTGCGTACCGTGATGCCAAACGCATTTGGGCGGACAGCCCCACGTATCGGGCGTGGTTCGGGAAACCGAATGAGAGTGACCGTATTTTCACGGCTGCAAACGGGAGCATTATTGAGTTTACATCGTATCAGGATGAGCAAGATGCAAAGTCAGGTAAGCGTGACTACCTTTTCGTGAACGAAGCCAACGGCATTCCGTATGACATCTATTGGCAACTGGCCATCCGCACAAAGTACAAGATATTCCTTGACTACAATCCGAATGCCCGTTTTTGGGTGCATGACTTATTGATGGGGCGTGATGACGTGGAGGTGATTTATTCAGACCACCGAAACAACGAATTCCTGACGGATGAACAGCACGCGGCCATCGAAGGCATTGAGGATGAAGAACTGTGGAAGGTGTATGCACGCGGAAAGACGGGCAAACTGACAGGGCTTATCTTGCAGAATTGGGATTTAGTCGAGCGGATGCCACCAGCAGCCGAAAGGAAATGGACAGCCACGGGCATGGACTTCGGGTTTATGAATGACCCAACGGCCATTGAACAGGTCTGCATGGCTCACGGTGACTTGTGGGTGGATGAATTGTGTTATGAGACGGGTATGATGAACAATGAGATTTCCCGAAGATTGAAAGATAACGGCTACGGACGCGGTGACCTGATTGTGGCCGATTCAGCAGAAATGAAATCCATCGCAGAAATCAAGAACACGGGGCTTTGGGTTGTGCCTTGCGTAAAAGGTGCTGACAGCATCGTTCACGGCCTTGACATACTCCGTAGGTATAAGATACACTTCACGCGCAGAAGCGTAGGAATACGCGAAGAAGCATTGAAATATAAATGGCTGGTGGATAGAGACGGGCGCACGACGAACAAGCCGATAGATGCGTTTAATCACGCGATAGATGCTTTGCGCTACGTGGCTTCTGCTAAACTATCAATCAGGCGCACAGGCACGGCACGGGCGCACTTTAACGAATTAGGATGAACGGCTTATGATGGACAGAAACACAACCTTCAAACACTGGTACGTTTGCGCACAGTTCACGGGCTGGCAACTGCAAGAGTTCACGCGGCCATCGTTTATCGGGCGGCATGAAGTTCCGCAAGACCTTAACCACCTGACCATCGGGCAACTGATGAATCTCGGAATGCTTGCAGAAGATGGAATGATATACGGCATTTGCTCAATCATTATGGGGCTGGAAGCCGAAGAAGTGGATAAGGCGCGTGCCGTTGATGTGGTGCGGTTCGCTGGCTGGGTAATGAGCGAGGTCAAGCGCATAAACAAACTGTTTGAAGCGACCAACGTCAAGCCAACAAGTCAGCAGATTCGCGCTGGCATAAATAACCTGAAATTCGGGTTGTTCGGTGTGCTTGATTGGTACGCCTTACGCATGGGCTATCAAGACCACGAAAAGGTTGCTGATGTGCCTTGGATAAACATATACAAGTGTATGGATATGGATGCAAAGAAAGCATTATTTGAACGTAAATATCAGGAGGTAATTGCAGATGACAATCGAAAACAAAGTAAGAGAAATCGTAGGTGAGTATTTCAGCGGATTCTCATTCGTATTTGAGGATTGGAATACGGCTGACACGAAGCTGGACAAGGTGGAACTTCCAGCCATCATCATGGTTCTGCCCGTTTCAGGTGTATTGCAGTTTGGACAGCACGGCAGAATCAAGGATGCGGAGAATACTATCGTGGCCTTTGTGGATAAAGTGCCGAAAGAAGCCGATGGGCGCGATAACGAAGTTGTTTACAACGAAATGAAGGTGGCTGCAAGGGCGTTTGTCCGTAGGCTCAACGAAAGCGGTTACTTTAACTATATTCAGGGCGATGTACCCTATAATACAATCATCGAACAGTTGAGCAGCATCGTAACGGGTGTAGCCTTACAGTTGCAACTCAAAGAACTTGTCGGGAGGTGTGAGTGATGGCTGGCCTAATGGATTGGGGTACGCCCGTTTCGTATCTTGTAGGTGCTGAATTGGAAACGCTGAAACAAAAGATTATTCAGAACATCCAATCGGCTGGGGCTGTGGCAACGGGAAAGACCATTCAGTCGCTTTCGGTTCAACATAGACCGGACGGGGGTGCGCTGGTGTTCCGTGGACGGATGCCGTTTGGCGTTTTAGAGACAGGCCGAAAAGGTGGTGCAGTTCCACGCGCTTTCGCTTCTATCATCTATCAATGGATGCAAGCCAAAGGCGTACACGCTTCGCCTATGCCATACAAAAGGAACGGCCTGCACAAGTACGCCAACGCACAGGAACGCGGTGATTACACGATGGCTTCTGCCATTGCGCACACAATCGCGAAAAGCGGAACACGGCTATTCCGTCAAGGTGGGCGTGATACCATCTATTCAAAGGAAATTCCGCAGACGGTTGCAACCATCAAGGATGCCGTTCTTAAACTCGCAGTAACACAAGTGAAATCAATCAAACTTAATGGAGGGAATACAATATGAGGACAATCACGGGAACATACGGAAATATCAGTTATCCCGATGCCATCTGCTTTGCCTTTAACCCGATGTTAATCAAGGTCACGGGCAACAGCTACACGAAAATGACCGTAACCATAGCCACATCCGCTCAGGGGGCTGGCTACACGGAAACGCGATACCAGAATGCGAATGGCCATTGCTGGATGGATATGGAGAGTTACGCACAGGGATTCTTCGATAAGCAAGATTGGGGAAACCTATCCCCGACAGCAGCGCAAAAGACGGGGCTGGGCATGACCATCTATTATACCGTGAAACTATATTCAGGCAGCAGCAGCGAAACGCACGCGCTCAACAGTTACGTGATTTGGGGTAGCATGGTGAGCGGTGAAACATATAACGGGTACAGACGTTTGAAGTGGTTTACAAACTTTCCTTTTTCGATTGGATTGTACGCCAATCAGTCGGGAAGGGTTGCACTATGCAATGATGGAAGCCCGACAACCACGAAGCAACTCAATTCGGCTGGCGTGTGGAACGTTCCATTGACTTCGTATGCAGCCAATAAGTTCATCATTATACAAGACTATGCTGGTGCAACGTTCACGCCTACCACGTTTGATGATTCATTCGATTTGACTTTCTCTCAGTTGGCAAGTCAACGTGGTCAGGTGGTTATGCGCGTGGATTTGGATAAGCAGACGAATGACGGAATTTACTTGCGATGGATTGACCGTCACGGCTTTTATGTTTACTACCTTTTCAAGCGAGGTGATGAGCAAAGGAAAGTCGAGACTGGCGGCAACTTCATCCGTGAAAACATGATGCAATACGATGACGTTTACGGCTATTCATCAGGAAATGGCCGACAGCAATGGATGGATAGGAACGATGTGCAGCCGCTTTGCGTTCCGTTGGTGGACAAAGAAACATGGGATTTCTTGTTTGGCGTTTGCTGTTCTCCGATTGTGGATTTGTTCGTGGGATATAACAGCAACAATATTCCCAAATGGAAGCCCGTGCGCGTTCAGGCTGGCACATATACCCGAATCGAAAAAGACCATCTGCAAGACTTCATCTGTAACTTGCTCATGCCAAAGATTGAGTATCAGCACACATAAACGGAAAGGGATTGAAGTATGAGACAAGAATTGTATTTCGATGGAATCCTGATGGATATTGATGAGAGTACGAAGATAACGCTTGTCATTAAGAGCAACATATTCACGGAGATTTCAAAGTGTGTGGGTAATCGTACCTATTCCGTGCAGTTGCCAAAGACAGCGAGGAATCAGCGCGTTCTTGAATTTGCCCATCTTCCAGCAGCGAACGGAAACAGCAATATTCCGTATCGTTACCTTCAATGTCGGTATGTGCGTAATGGTATCGAAATCTTCTCAGATGGGTACGCCTACATTGTGAGCGCAAAGGAAAAGATTGAAGTGTGCATCGTATGGGGTACACCAGCCGTATTACGTGCAATTTTCTCGGATGGATTAAAACTGAATGAAATCCCCGATGACGGGAAGAAAGCCCCTTATGTACGTTATAACGAAGTAACACAATCGGGCGAGATAGCCTATCAAGACGGATATTGCTATGCGGCCATTGATTTCTTAAAGTACGAGCAAACGCGGAACACTAACATTTATGATACGCCTGAAGCACAAGCACGATGGCCAAAGATGGGCTATTTGCGCCCGTGCGTCTTACTTCGATATATTCTTGACCGTCTTTACACGCTCTATGGGATTAATTTCGTGCTTGATTACGAAACCGCCTTATGGGTGCTTCATCTTCTGCTTCCGTGCGTAACCGATAACGTGGATGCGGTGTACCCTGACCGTACATTCTCCGTTGCTGATACAACGTGGACGGTTGGGCAGAAGAGTTCAACTGTTTTCCCTGATAGCCTGAATCGTGATATGTATAGGCCGTTTGCGAGGGTTGTTCCTATGTGCGATGTGTCGCTGAATGCTTCGTATGATGTATCGTATAATTTGGAATGTTCGGAAGATGATTTGCGCAGACTGATAAACAACGGATTGATAGGTGCTGAAATGAGCGTGGACTTTTCCGATTATAAAGGATATAGACCAGCAACTTCCATCTTCGTTTGGGATAGCAACAATAACCAATGGAATCCCAATTCAGGCACGAATATCACGGACACATGGAAAATACAGGTTATTGGTTCTGTGCTTAACGTGGATGTGGAAGCAAAACAAATGGTATATTTGTTCATAAAGAATGATGACAGTCCGCAAAGGGCTTTCCTCGGTGGAAGCGCAAGATTTACGCCAACGGTCAAAAGCATTATGTATGGCATTGATTATCCGCTCACTCCGAATCTCCCTGATATGAAGGTAGTGGATTTCTTGCAATGGGTATCAGCCATCACGGGCACATTCCCACGTCAAACGGATAAAGGCAATATCGTTCTTGAATTCGTGCATTATCACAAGTTATTCGATAACAAAAGTATTGCCCATGATTGGAGCAATAAACTGGTACGTGCATACGATGACGGTGCACCCCGTGAAATAGGCTTCACGGTTGATGGATGGGCGCAAGTCAATCACTTCGCCTATGGTAACAGTAAGGAGGTTGGAAATTTCGCAGACGGGGAGATAGAGATTAATAACGTGCAACTGGATGCGGAACAGGATATTGTCGGTGACGTTTTCGATGCATTACAATATCCGAATAACGTGCCAACGTATAAGACAAATGCGGATGATAATGTGGAACGATTGTTGGCCTATCTCTTCCCATCCGAAGATGAGACCGATGAACCGCTTGAATCCGAAAGTTCTGAACCGTGCGTTATGAATATGCAGCCATTGGAAATCAATAACGTTTCTTATGTGTTGGGCGTATTCGATGACACTTTACATTGGCGCAACATCTTACGAAGTAATCGTTATGCTGGCCTGATACGCTCATTGCAGAAAGCGAAGATTCTGCATGAAGTGTTCGCCTTGACGGAACTTGATATTAAACAGTTTGATGAGACTATCCCCGTCTATCTTGCACAATACGGCCATTACTACGCGGTGACGGAAATCAAGAGCAGCGAGACGGGCGTAGCCGAAGTAACGTTGTTTCAACTTGAATTATAATAACGATAGGAGATTTGAAAAATGGGTGAGAATGAGGAGCAGATTATCCTTGACATTAAGGTCAATTACGAGGATGCCATCACGCAGATTGCGAACTACCGAACAAAGATTGATGAACTGACAGCATCCAAAAAGAATCTTGAAAAGGAAAACGAAAACCTGAAAAAGAGCGAGGGTGACAATAGTGCGCAGATGATGGAGAACCAAAAGCAAATCGAAGCCATCAACGCGGAACTGAAACAGGAAAAAGATGCTGTCCGTGAACTTTCGAAGGAGGTGCAAAACGGTTTAAAGCAAGATAAGGAAAAAGAAGGTTCTTTGCGCGGATTACGTGCAGAACTTTCGAATACCACGAAGGAATACGATGCTTTGAGCCGTGCGGAACGTGAGGGCGCAAAGGGCAAGGAACTTGCCGACAAGATAAACAATATTACCACCGAATTAAAGAATGCCGAAGCAGCCACGCAAAGGTATTACCGAAACGTGGGTAACTATGAGAACGCCATACAGAATGCGCTGGGCGCAAACTCCCGATGGTATCAAGGTTTGCAAGCCCTATCAAACGGAATGAGTGGTGGCTTTAAGAATGCCGTGACAGGCGCAACGCAAGCCGTTTCCGCTTTTGGTAAGCAGTTACTCGCACTTTTGGCGAATCCCATCGTTGCGACCATTGCGGCCATTGCTGGGGCGTTCATGTTGTTATCGAAGGCCATTAAGTCGGATGAGGAAAGCCAACAGCGATTGAACGCCATTCTTGCACCGTTTAATCGTATTCTCCAATTCGGAATCAAGATTTTGCAAGAGTTCGCAGCGCGAATCCTTTCCGTAGTGGAAGCGGGAGGAAAGTTGCTGGGATGGGCTGCAAGTATGATTGAAAAGCTACCCATTATCGGCAACCAAATGAAGTCCGTTAATGATGAACTTCGCGCAAGTATCGAACTTGAACAAATGAAGTACGAAATCGAGAAAGCGAGCCGAATCAATGAAGTGCAGAACGCGAAGGATGCTTTGGAGGTGGCCAAACTCCGCAACATGGTCAAAGATACGGAGAATTTCACGGCTAAACAACGTTTGCAGATGCTTACCCGTGCCAATGCCCTTGAAGAAGCACAGATGAAACGTAACGTGGAATTGGCAAAGCAGAAATTGAAGGTGTTACAGGCACAAGCAGCCATGACTAAGAATGACAAGGCCGTGAATGATGCGCTTGCACAGGCAGAAGCAGCCGTTTACAATGCGGAACGCGATTACTATCAGGGAACAATACGCCTGAAAGCGCAGATGCAGCAGACACGTAATGAAATCCTGAAAGGTGGCAAGAGTACGGCTGTGGCAGCAACACGTAACATCCAAACGGCAGCCAATGACCGCCAACAGGCTATCAAGGAAGCAGCCGAAAAGGAACGTAACGCCATCCGTCAGGCCGAGGATGCTTTGCTGGCATTGCTTGAAGAAGGTGTCGAGAAGCAGCGCAAGACCATCGAACTGCAATACACGCGGCAGATTGAGGATTTGCGTAAGACCCTGAGCACCGAGAAGAACCTGACCGAGAAAGCCCGTGAAAGCATAAACCAAACCATCACGGCACTTGAACAAAAGAAGATTCAGGAGTTAAAGAAACTTTCCGATGAAGAAGTCAAGACACGAATCGAAACCGAACAACGGATTATACAAAACATCCTTGCAACCGTCAAGGAGGGAAGCGAACAGGAGTTGAACCTGAAACGCTTGCAACTTGATAACGAGGAAGCGATGGAGGTTGCACAGGCGCAGAAGGATGTTGCAGATGCCGAGGAACGTGAGCGGCTGATACTTTCTATTCACGCGAAGTATAATGCCGAGCGCGAAAAGATGGATGAAGAAGCCTATAACGCCTATCTTGACAAACTGACATCCGAGACGGAAACGCGCTTCAAGACCGCCATTGCTCAGGCTGGCAATAATGAATTGGAAGTGTTGCGCCTGAATATGGATATGCGCAAGACGTTGCTCGATGAAGCCCAACAGCGCGAAGGTGAGAGTATCGAAGCCTTTAATCTTCGCAAACTTGAAATGGAGAATCAGTTCCAAGAATCGAAAAAGGCTTTGGCCGAAAAAGAGGTAGCCATTGAACAGGGCAAACTCCAAGCGATGGCTGGCGTGGCAAACGGCATGAGTTCAATCTTTGAAGCAATGGGAGAGGACAATGAGGATTTCGCGAGGTTGTCAAAGGTTCTCGCACTTGCGGAGATTGCCATTAATACGGGTAAGGCGATTGCGGCTGGTGTTGCTCAGGCTCAATCCGTTCCATATCCCGCAAACCTTGTCGCTATTGCTACCACGGTGGCAACCGTATTGGCGAATATTGCAACCGCTATTAAGACCGTCAAGAGTGCGAAGTTTGCGCAGGGTGGTACGATTCAGGGCATAGGCTCTGGAACGTCCGATAGCATCAGCGCAAGGGTGTCAAATGGAGAATCAGTAAATACGGCACAGGCCACATCCCTATTCTCTCCCCTTCTTTCTGCTTTGAATCAGTTAGGCGGTGGCGTTCCCATCGTGGCTACCAGTCCACAGCAGCAAATCGGTGAGGATATGCTTGCAAATGCCTTTGCGCGTGGTGCAGCAATGTTGCCGAACCCCGTTGTGAGCGTAGAGGAAATCAATACCACGAATGAGCGCGTGCAAGTTATTGAACGTTTGAGTAGAATGGGATGATGACCAAGTATGAACTTGTAAAACTGTTGCAAGACGTGATGAATACGTTGGCAAAGAACGGACTTTCCGTCACGGATGCCCGACACGTCACGATGTATGAGGATTGGCTACGCTTGCGGAACGAAGGCCATAAATATATCTACATTATCCGCTATCTCTCGCAGCAATATGAAATGAGCGAAACCAGCGTTTATCGTATCGTGCGCAAGTTCGCGGAAGATTGTGAGTAAACTCGCTTAATTCCATACAATATTTCTTTTTTTAAGTTTTAGTAATGAGTAGTCGGATGCCGTTTGCCGTGAGGTAGGCGGCATTTTCTTATTTTCTCGGAATTTTACGCCTAACGGCTTTTCGTTATTTGGGTGGGTAACTACAAAGCCGAGAGCAAAAAAGCGGCTTAAAACGCTTAAAAACGGGTTTATTTCAAATTTTGAAACTTGAAACCAAAGTGTTTATCTTGTAAGCATACGGAAAATCGCTTATCTTTGCCGAAAACATTTGGAAATCATACTATGGCAAAGTTAAGAATCTATACTGATATTGTAACGCAAGATGAGAAGGAATGCTTACAGGCATGGGGAATGGCTGGCGGTGTGACGTTCAATGACGTTTCCGCTTTTTGCGATGCCATCCCAGCCGATGACCCCGACATTGATGTATTGCTGCATTGTGACGGTGGCAGCGTGAATGAAGGTTGGAGCATTTATGACCGTTTGCGTGCAACAGGCAAGAATATTACTTGCATCGTTGAAGGGAAAGCACATTCGATGGCTTCCGTTATTTTGATGGCAGCACCGAAGGAACAGCGCAAGGCATACGAAAACGCTGAAATCCTTATCCATAATCCATATTGTTATACTACACGTCCATTGAATGCCGATGCACTTGACGCGCTGGCCGCAGATATGCGCAGAGAGCAGACAAAGATGGTGGACTTATACGTGGAACGTTGCGGATGTGACCGCGAAGCGATTCAGGCGCAGATGGATAAGGATATGCCGATGAATGTTGATACCGCAATGAGTTTCGGTATCATAGGCGAAATCCTGACACCAATGTCAGCAAAGAAAATCACGGAAGATTTTCATCCAAATATTAACCCTAACAAAGAAAAGAAAATGAGTGAAAACGTGGAAGTAAAGAAGTCACTCCTTGACAAGATGCTGGAGAAACTCGGTTTCAAGACAGTCGAGGATGTGAAGTTCGGAATGTCGCTCAACACAGCCGATGGTGCAACCATCGAAGTTGAGCGTGAAGAAGGCGAGCCACAGGTAGGCGATAAGGCTTCACCTGATGGCGAGTTCGTGATGCCCGATGGCTCGACCATCGTAGTGGAAAACGGGGAAATCGTTGAGATTAAGCCGAAAGTCGTTGATGAGCAGAGTATCGAGAATAATATTCTCGAACAGGATGATGACAAGGCAGAAATCGAGCGGCTGAAAAGCGAGAACGATGACCTGAAAGCACAGATTGAGGAGTTGAAGCAGCAGTTGGAAGATGCGAAGAAAAACGCAAAGACAACCGATGACCTTCGAATCCTTAATGCCGTGAAGATTGCTGGCGGTGAGAAGGTGCTGGCAAAGATTGCTTCCGATTACAAGCCCGAAGGCCGTAAGAAGGAAGATGAGCGTGCAGAGGAAGCCGTACAAGCAAAGAGTATCAGCAAGGAGGATATTCTTGCACGTTACAACGAAGTGAAGAAAACAAAGAAGTAATTAACCAATCAAAGAAAGGATTTAAACAATGGCAAAGTATTTTACCAACATCCCTTTACAGCCTGAGAACCTTCGTTCTTTGAGGGATGCACTTATTGTGAAGATTCTCCAAGATGAGGATTTCCGTAAGTACGTGAACGTTAAGAAAGTGCGCAACGGTGAGCCTATCGCCCTTATCGGTGAGATGGATGCAGTCGGTCACGCTGGTGCTGGTTGTAACCCCACATTCGATGAGATTGGTATTAACAATCAGTTAAAGCGTTGGGCACTCGGTGCGTGGAGTATCGCACTTGAAATCTGCTATGAGAATCTTGAAGAGACTATCGCAGAGTACTGTCTTAAATCAGGTACGGCCATCGGTGACCTGAGCGGAACTGACTTTATGGCTATCTACCTTGAACTGCTGGAAACGCAGATGAAGCGCATGATTTGGCGCATGGCATGGTTCGGTGATACCGCAATGGATACCATTTCAAACGGTGGTATTCTTGCCAACACCGAAGACCCGACCCTGTTCACTATGTGTGACGGATTCTTCAAGCAGTTGGATGCCATCATTACAGCCGACCCCACCAAGACAACCGCTATCGCAGCCAACAGTCAGACCACCTATGCCGCACAGACCGCAGCCATCCGTACATCAGGCGTGGCTACCACTCTCGTTGATACCATTCTCGCTGATGCAGATGCCCGTATCAACTACGGTGGAAACGCTATTCTGATGATGAACAAGAAACTGGCTGATGCCCTTCATGCAGACGTGAAACGTACTTATGGAACTATCATGCCGTGGGAACGTGTTTTCGATGGATTTGAGATTGCCAAGTACGATGGCGTGACCGTTGCAAGCGTGGCCACATGGGACTTTATGATTAACAAGTACTTCAACACGGGTACAGCATGGGAAAACCCATTCCGTGCAGTTATGTACAATCCTGAGAACCTCATTATCGGTGCAGATGCCAACGACCCCATCAGCGACCTTGACATTTGGTTCAATAAGGATGAGCGCATGAATAAGATTTATGCCGCTGGTAAGATTGATGCCAAGATTGCACAGGATGACCTCATCCATTACGCAGTCTAATTGACCTTATGTTTAACTAACGAGTGATTGCATCACGGAAAGGAAAAGAACATGGGTACATTATGCCAATCGTTGATTCAGGCTGACATTCAGTCGAATTGCGCGAATCCGCTTGTACGCGGAATGGAAAGCGATGGTATTATTATCAATCGCTCGGATATTGACTTCTCGGCTACCGTATTTGATAACACCGATGCGAACATCATCAAAACGCTGGTGTTGAAAACGGGTAAGAAAGGCTATCAGGTGCAGCAAGACGGTTCTACACCATTCACGGGTACGAATACCGCACTTGCAACAGGCACGTATCGCAACACCTTCACCAATCAGGTGAATCTCGTAGTGCTTGATATTGACCCCGAAACTTCATGGAAGGTGGTTGATGGACTTGCAAACGGTGAGTTTGTGGCTATCCTGAAAAACAAGGCGAAGGGAACAAGCGGAAAGGCCGAATATCAGGTTTACGGATATTATCAGGGATTGCACGCTACCGAACTTGCACAAGACAAGTACAGCGAGGAAACCGATGGCGGTTGGGCTGTTACTTTGGAAGAGACGGGCGCACCGAAGGCCGCAGTCTATTTCTTCAATACTGACAGCAGCACCACACAGGCCGCTTACGAAGCACTCTACACCTGATTATGACGGTTGAAGAAGCCAAAACTCTATGCAACGAGTTGAGAGGGAGATTTGATTCTCCCTTCTCAGCCGTTGATAAGCAAACCATCGAAAGGCTCTACCTTGAAGTGCTGGCAAAGCCATTTAAGCCGACAACGTGCCAACAATGCTACCATGATGGTTTGATTGAGATTATCTGTTACTTAAACAAACATAACGCTATGAAGGAGAAATCGAATTACACCTTACGCGCTGGGTTTATTATCCAATGCCCCGATTTCATGGGTGGTAAGGTATTTACAAACGCGAATTTGACGGATGAAGTTGCAGCAGCCTATTTGGAGAGATTTCCGAATAAGGCCGTTTTCTTTGCGTCTATACCGAAGAAAAACGAAACCGCGGTAACTACGCCAGCCAAGACAAGAAAACCCCGTAGAACAAAAAAAACGGATAAATAACTATGAACGTAGGGAGAACAAAGAAACCACAGCCGCGTATAGATGTAGAATATCTTTCGCGGTTCAATATACAGACGTATGGCCGCGATAACCGCTATCCGCAGAACCTGATGGCCATCACATCAGCTTCGGGAACGGCTGAGTTATGCCTGTCTCGCTATGCCAAGTTCGTTGAGGGCTTCGGCTTCAATGATATGGTGGCCGAAAAGGTAGTCAATAACGAAGGGCAGACGATGGATGATATACTCCGATTCGTTGTGCTTGACCTTACTCGTTTCGGTGGGTTCTCCCTTCATATAAACTATAACGTGCTGGGTAAGATTGCAAGCATCCATCACGTTCCGTTTGAACAATGCCGTTTATCGGAGAAGGATGACCATGGATATGTACAGACAATCAAGGTGCATCCTGATTGGAAAGGCGAAAAGACAAAGGACGGAAGCCGCGTGAGGGTATCGGAAGAAAGCATCAGCGAGTTCCCTGTTTTCAATCCCGATATAAACGTAGTGCAGAAGCAGATGGAGAACAGCGGTGGCGTGGATAAGTATCGCGGTCAAATCCTATGGTGTTCCACAGCTGGCAAAGACATTTATCCGACACCCATCTATGACTCAGCCATCACCGACATTTCAACGGATGAGGGATTGGGCAATATCAAGTATCGAAACGTCAGGAATAACTTTCTTGTCGCTTGTATGCTGATAACACACAAGCGCGTTCCTGAACTTGATAACGAATCGAATGACCCGTACCGCCATCACGGGAACAGCGAAACGCAGATGATTTCGGATGAAGATTTGTTGCAGTTCCAAGGCGATGAGAAAGGTAGCAAGATTCTCAATGTAGAATTGGAGGACATGGAGGATGAGCCGAAAGTTGTTGAGTTCCCCGTAAAGAATTTCGATAAGGATTTCACGGCTACCGAGAGCAGCGTGATTGAACGTATCTATGCACAGTTCCACCAAGAGCCATTCTATATGATTCGGTTGGGAAAGACTGGCTTTTCAGGTACAATCATCCGTGACAGTTACGAATACTATGCTGGCGAGGTCACCAACGAACAGCGATTCATTGAGCGAAACCTTGCAACCGTTATGAAGTCATGGCATGAGCCTGAAATGGCCGTGGCTGACCTGACCATCCAGCCGTTGAAATATATCAGCAGCGAAGAAAACGCAAACGTGGAGTGAACGATTATGGATAAGCACATATTGACCTTTGAAGAATTCCGCACGCTGGCACGCCCGACAAGTGTGCACCTTGACACGGAAGATGTTGAGAACACGATAAGCGAGTGCGAAGATGTCTATATCGCACCAGCCATCGGAATCGGTGTCTATAACCTTATTGCACAGGAGTACACCGAAGAAAACCCGATGCCAGATAACTTGAAAGTACTTTTGTATGGCGGTTATTGGGCATACGATACGAATGGAACGCTTGTCTTTGACACCACCTTCGATGCCACGTTTGCAACGGCCTATCAAAACGTAAAGATGTGTCACGGCTTGAAGAAATCGCTGGCCTATTACACGTATTCGATACTGATGCGCTCGGATGGCGCGATAGTTACCCGTTCAGGCTCATTGCAGCATACGGATGCATACGGAAACCGTCTTGCCCTGACCGAGAAGCACGCCCGTTATAATGATTCAACGGACGTAGCAGAGCAATACCTTTCATCTTGCCTGTTATATCTTGAACAAATCAACGGGAATGGTGGATGCTGTTGCGCGAAACCGAAAATAAGGGGGCATAGAGCGCACGTTCATGCAATAGGTGATTAACTACAAATACGAACAATAAAAACACGTCAAAACGAAAATTTTAATAAAATAACGGAGGAAACAATATGGCAACAATCCCACAAATGAGGGCAACCGCAAACCAAATCCAAAACGAAACGCAAGTTGGCGGTAATACCGCAGCCCGTGTTGGCGGTTTATTTAATGATGTTGTCGATAAGTTAGAAAGTAACGAAAATAATATCACGTCACTTTTATCTGATGTGAACAATTTGAACGATGATGTTTATGGTACGAATCCAATACATGAGACGATAGCACCAACCGATAATGCACAACAAGGAGCAAACAGGTGGCTTCTTCGATGGTATAACGTTTTGAAAAACGGAGACATCATCAATATATCATGCCGTACAGGTTATGAAGTATCCGTATTTTTGTATGATGTGGATACCGTTACCATTATAAAATCATACACAAATTCGATGTATCAAAATTCACTTTCCATTACCTATGAGGATGGGGAAAATCAAGATTTCCGCGTATTAGTAAGAAAATCGAATAATGGGAATATATCTTCCAGTGAGGTTATCGCGAATGTAACGTATAGTGTTACACGTTACGTCTATGGTGGCGGTCTTGTTGGGGATGTTGCCGATTTACAAAACGATGTTTCTAATATAAACGGTGACATCAATTCTTTGGACGGGCGCGTGGATACAATCGAGCAAGATATGCAGTCTTCACAAGTAAATATTCTCCCAACGATGGGAACGAATTACTTTGAGATTGGTATAAACACAAGCGTTACACCGAACATTTTTGAAACGTTACACTCTTCCAGTAAAACGTATCAATCCGTGTTAATTCCAGCAATAAGAGGAAAACGGTACGTTATTGAGGTAAGCGCGACACAATACGCGGGGTTTGCGTTAATCAAAAATTCTAATCCATCAGTAGGCGACAATGTCGTTTATCCAGCTGGACAAGAAATGCACTATACGAACCTAACCGCGAGTACATATACATTTGATGTAACGGAGGATAATTGCTATTTCTTTGTTCGTAATGATATTGGCGAATCTGTAAGAACGTGGCCGCAAAAATTCTATTATGAAAATAATCAAGCGCGTTTCATTGAGCGTAGCGAATTATTGAATGAGGTTGTACCAAATTCCGATGAACCCGTTAAAAGTAGTGCTGTCTATAACTTTGCATCCAAAAAAGAAATAAAAATCCTTTTTATTGGAAATTCACTCACACAAGATGCAACAATGTGGCTTCCCTATGTGTTGCGTAATATCGGCACGGGTATCAAATACACGTTAATTAATATGTATAATGGCGGCTATACATTAACGCAACAATGGACAAAAATAAATGGAGGCCAAAAATTCGAAATCGCTTCCGTATGTGATAATGCAAACGGTTGGACAAATTATAACAATTCGAAAACGTTGGATGATATGTTGTCCGTTTGTGAATTTGATTATCTCGTTTTGCAAGAATATTATAATTACAAGGCGAGCGCGGAAGATACTGACCTATCCGCATTTAATAATATCGTAGATTATGTAATGAATAGGGTTTCCCATCCATTCGAAGTGGTTACGTTAATTCATGCGCCAAAACGTGATGACGCAACAACAATTTACAATAGGACAGTAGCAGGAAACCAACTCATTTTGCGAGAAACTTGCGCAACATCTTTAATAAATATCGGAACGGCAATTTATGAAGCATTAGACACAGACCTTGATTCATTGGGAACACAGGGTCATCTGTCACCTGATGGCACACACGCACAAGAAGGTTTACCGTGCATTTTGGAAACTTTAAACATCGTTATGTGGATTTATGAAAAACTCGGAATCGCTGGCGGTGTTGTTAATTTCCAATTTTCCCCCACTCCGTCTTCAATTTATTCGTCTTTGAATGTGGCTGGCGCAAATGGTAGCGTAATAGATGGAACAACAGCACAACAACAACTTGCAACCAAAGTCGCAGCGGATAGTTATAAAAAAAATATGGTAATATTTATGGAAGCATTTATAAATGGATAACCGAATATTAACGCTGATGATTTGTGGCGGCATCATGCTGCTGATGTATATCGCCATTCTCGCCCTGATACTGGCTGACCTTTGGGCTGGTGTCAGGAAGGCGAAGAAGCGTGGTGAATATCGCACATCGGATGGGTATAAGCGCACGATTGACAAGATTGCCCGATACTACAATATGACCTTCGCCATGTCGCTGATTGACGTTGTTCAGGTGGCCATCGTTTTCTTCCTGTATTACTTCTATGAGGTAGATATATGGATGATTCCGTGGTTTACGGCCTTTGCAACGGGGTACGTGGCATGGGTGGAGGTGCATTCCATTTGGGAACCAGCCGACATCAAGGAAAAGAAGCAACAGCAAGATTATACGAAGGCTCTTTTGGCCGTTATCGAGCAATACGGTGGGGCTGAGAAGGTCATTGAAATGCTGGTCAGTAAAACGAAGGAAAATGCATGAGTATGATTATCAGGTTGGAAAGAATATATAATTGCCCGAAGTATTGCATCGGTCATCTATATGCGGATGGCAAATATGTATGCGATACGATTGAGGATACAGACAGAGGGCTGGATAATTCGTGGACAACGGAAGCCATCAGGAAAAATAAGGTGATGTCTCAGACGGCCATCCCAACGGGTTCGTACAAGATTACCATTAGTATTGTCAGCCCGAAGTTTTCAAGAAAGGAGTATTATATGGCCTTTTGCGGTGGCAGATTGCCACGCCTGATGAATGTTAAGGGATTCGATGGTGTACTGATTCATAAAGGCATCAACGAACGTTCTTCTGCTGGATGCTTGATAGTCGGCTATAACACGGTCAAAGGTCAGGTAACAAGTTCGCAACAGGCATTCGAAAAACTCTATGGTTTAATGAAGAAAGCGGAGCATGGAATCAAGATTGAAATAACAAGAAGGTACAAGGTATGAGTAAGAGTGAAAAGATATGGTTTTTTCTGCTGCTGGCCTTGATTGCTTTGGGCTGGCTCACATCATGCAGAACGCAATACGTTCCCGTTCCTGAATACCATACCGTGACCGTGGAGAAGCATGACACGCTCACCCGTTACGATTCCATCTACCAAAGGGATTCAGTTGCGACGTGGATGCAAGGCGATACGGTTTGGAAAGAGAAATATATCATCCGCTATCGTGACCGCATCGTGGGTAAGACTGTTTACCGTGACAGCGTGAAGGTGGATTCCGTGCGCGTTCCCTACCCTGTTGAACGGAAATTGAATTTGTGGGAGCGCACCATCCTTTCCGTAGCAAAGCCATTCATCGGACTGGTGCTGATTGCGCTCATGGCCGTGCTGGTTTGGATATACAAGAAACGTCATAATTTGAGTAGTTAGTTATATTTGATTAAGGATTTGATTTTGTTTAAGGTTAAGTAGTGTAATTTAAGGTTTGCAAAATCTCTCCGAGCGAGGAGTTTTCATGTTTGTTTTATGGAATTGATAGATACTTTTTCATGGATTAAAAGGTGAATTGAACTTGACCGTCTGCCCGTGATGGGTAGGCGGTTTTAAAATGCTTATCTGATACGCATATTTGCAAACAAGTTTTAAAAATAGCCATTAAAAGATAGGACTATATTAAAAAGTTTTAAAATCCGAAAAATAATTGCTTATTATGTAAGCATTTTCAATAAATAGTACTATCTTTGCAATGTGATTACAAGATAAGCACATAACAGTATTAACATTTTAACAATAACAACAATGAAAGAGAATTTAAATTACACAACGAGCGAAATCAACAAGAATTTCCGCATTAAGGTTTTCGGTTACAATGCCGAAGGTAAGAAAATCAATACCCTGATGGGTGTGGCTGGCATCCTTGCCCTGATTGGTGAAGAACTCCTTAATAAGTTCCTGAACCGCGCATTCGGTTGTATGGATGACGTTTGCGTTTGCAAGTTGCGCAGAGGTTTAAAGGTTTCATTTTATGTAAAATAATCGGGAGGACAGAGTTATGACATTAACAGCATTACAACAGGAAGTGAAAGCAGCCATCACGGAAGGCATCAAGGATGCACGCATTAATGGCGAGGACTACGCAATCGTGACCGTGAACACGAATGATGGTTATATCGACATCAGCACCAGCGAATTAGATAACAAGTGCGCGATGGTCTATCACGATATAGATTTGGAGCGAACGAATGCCAATCTTGAAGCATGGGTTGAGAACCTGATTCCCGATTGGTGGGATTTGGATGTTGAGGACAGCAATGTACGCCCGTATGAATGGGGAAAGATTTACGCATAACAATATTTATTCACTTTAACAACAGAACAATTATGAAGAACCAAGAAACAAAGAAAGGGTTTAATGTTTATCAAATGGTAACGGACAAAGTAATCGAGCAGATGAATAAGGGCATCATTCCATGGCATCGTCCATGGAATGATGTTGCCGATGGCGCGATTAACTACGTGACACGCAAGCCTTACAGCCTGTTAAATCAGATGCTTTTGGGGCGCGATGGTGAATGGCTCACCTTCAAGCAGATTCAGCAACAGGGCGGCAAAATCAAGAAAGGCGCAAAAGCTGGCATCGTGGTATTCTACGGAAAGTTCACCTACACGAAGGAGGAAAAAGAGGATGGCACGGAATTAACCAAAGTTGAGGAGCATACCATCCCCGTATTGAGATACTATAACGTTTTCCACATTGAGGATTGCACGGGCATCGAGAGCAAGATTAAGGATTCCCAGCCCGAAACAACCGTTGAACCCATCGAACAGGCAGAAGCCATCATTAACGCCTACGTTGAGCGCGAAAAGACGTTGAAATTCCAAAACGATAAGCCCAGCAACCGCGCATACTATTCACCTTCTACGGATGAGGTGGTTGTGCCGATGTTGAGCCAGTACACGGAAGTCGAAGAATACTATTCCACCACGTTCCATGAACTGACACACTCCACGATGGCCGAAAGCCGTTGCAATCGCAAGGCCGACATGAAGCAAGCAGCATTCGGAAGCAAGGATTATTCACGCGAAGAACTGGTTGCCGAATTAGGTGCTGCCATGCTTTGCACGGTTACGAATATCGACAGCAGCAAGGCGTTCCGAAATTCGGTGGCCTACATTCAGGGCTGGCTTCGTGCATTGAAGAACGATAACAAGATGATTGTATGGGCTGCAAGCCGTGCGGAGAAAGCAGCGAAATACATTATGAATGATAAATAACCGATTTTAATGCGTTCTACCGCGTTTTATGCTTATGGGGTAATAACTTACCCACCCGAAACATTTGAACGCGGTAGGCGCAAAAGTTAAAGAAAATAACGACATGGCAAAGACAATTATTAAATGGAACGGCAATCGCTATCAGGTAGTGAGAGGTTTAGACCAGCGCGATGATATTTGTTTGGGATGCGCTTTCGAAGGA
>ODAI011571792.1_pt1 | contig 36198 bp, 30 predicted proteins | sample 1539321 | NCBI WGS metagenome assembly ODAI01 (sample SAMN02144231, study PRJEB22623) | gut metagenome | biome: sheep rumen | host: Ovis aries | place: New Zealand
TAAACCGTATCCTCATTCCTGAAATCAACGAAGCTATCGGCATCCTCTATGATGGCGTTGCTACAGCAGAGGGCATCGACGAAGCTATGAAGCTTGGTGCAAATCACCCAATGGGACCTCTCGCACTCGGTGACCTCATCGGACTCGACGTTTGCCTGGCTATCATGAACGTACTCTACACTGAATACGGCGATCCTAAGTATCGTCCACATGTACTTCTGAAGAAGATGGTAAGAGCAGGAAAGCTCGGCCGCAAGACAGGCGAAGGTTTCTACAAGTACGAGTAATTCATACTGAATGCAAACAAAGCACAATCAAAATCCCGACGGTTTTCCGCTGGGATTTTTTTATTGCCCCGGAGCTCATATCCACTTGATATCAGAACAAAAAATAATTATAATTGCATATGACATTGTTATTACGGAGGAAAAATCTGTGAAAAAGTTTATTTATATCATTTTGGCCATCGCCTTGACTTTGGGCAGCCTCTCAGGATGCGGGACTGCTGCGCAGCCGGCCGATTCATCGCCCGAAACGGATTCCATAAGCATTGTAGCCACTGTTTTTCCCGCCTACGACTGGACAGAAAACATCCTGGGTGATAACCCCGCAGGCGCAGAGGTTACGCTGCTGGCCGGAAACGGCACAGACCTTCACAGCTACCAGCCGACAGCGGAAGATATAATGAAGATTTCAACCTGCGATCTTTTTATATATGTTGGCGGCGAATCCGACAAATGGGTTGACGACGCGCTCAAAAATGCCGTAAACGAAGATATGACGGTAATCAGCATGATGGAGGTCCTGGCCGACGCATTAAAGGAGGAAGAGCTGATCGAAGGCATGCAAGAGGAGAAAGACAGCGATGAAGCCGCAGACGAGCCCGAATACGACGAGCACGTATGGCTTTCGCTCCGAAATGCCGCAGCATGTGTAAAGAGCTTTTCACAGGCAGTTCAGGAAATCGACAAGCCTAACGCCGCCATCTACAAGGCAAATGCCGAAGCCTACATTTCTCAGCTCGAAGAACTGAACGAAAGATACGAGCAAGCGGTAGACGCAGGCTCACGCAAGGTTATTCTTTTCGGCGACCGCTTTCCGTTCCGCTACATGGTGGAAGACTACGGCCTCGACTACTACGCGGCTTTTGCAGGCTGCTCTGCCGAAACCGAAGCAAGCTTTGAAACCATCACCTTCCTTTCACGCAAAGTTGATGCACTGAAGCTTCCGGTGGTGCTGACCATTGAAGGCGGGGATCCGAGAATTGCCGAGACGATAGTGAAGAATACAAGAACCCACAATCAGCAAATCCTCACAATGGACTCGCTCCAGACGACTACGGCAGCAGATATCGAAGGCGGTGCGACATATCTGAAATCTATGGAAAACAATCTGATAGTGTTAAAAGAGGCACTCAGATAAAAATGTAAAGGCCCCGAGCTTACGCTCGGGGCTCTATTGAATTTAGAGTGTTTATTTGTCAAATCTACATCTAATTTCCGTCTAATTATTTTCCAGCTCACGATCCCTTGCCATAAAGAAAATGGCAATTGTATCCGGGCCGACATGGCTGCCTGTGCAGAAATCGTAGGTGGTATTTATGAACTCTTTAACTGTAATTCTCTTTTGAACCTCCTCCATAATATAGAGAGATTCTTCATAAGCATCCGCATGCGCAATACCCACAATCTGATTTTCCGGTTCCACAATATTGCCGCACATCAAATCAATCAGAGTATTGAGCGCAGCCTTTCTGCCGCGACACTTCTTAAATTGGACGATATACCCGTCCTTGTTTCCGACCAAAATCGGCTTTATGTTCAGTATACTGCCGACTACAGCCTTCGTTCCGCTGATTCTGCCCGTTTTCGAGATATATTTCAAATCTCCGACCGTAAAGACGCCGTTCATCCTTGGAACGTAGCTTTCAAGCAGCTCCGCAGCCTTGCCTATATCCATGCCGATTTCACGCATTTCTGAAGCATAAATCGCCAAAATACCCTGCCCCAGCGATGCGTTTAATGCATCGATAAGCCTGATTTTGCGTGAGTCTCCGCAGTCCTTCAGAACCGCTTCGGCTGCAATCCTGGCGGAATTGTAGGTTCCGCTGATGTTCTTGCTTAGCGAAAAATACAGTATGTCAGACCCGGCATCGGTGATTTCTCTAAAGAGATTTTCAAACTCACCGGTGCTGACCAGCCCAGTCTTTACCTCGATTCCGTTTCTCATCGAGTCGTAATAGGCTTTACCCTTTTTGCGTTCCTGCTCGGGTGAAAGCTCTGGATCAAAGCAGACGAGAGGCTCATCGTTTACGTAATTGACAAATGAAATAACACGGATATTGTACTTTTTAACCAGCTCAGCGGGTATGTTCGCCGCTGAATCTACCACTATTTCAAACATTAGTACCCTCCTTTGCACCCTTTCCTTTTAAACATATCGATTTCCCCTCAAAAGCGATACAAGAGATATATTACCTCATTATGCCGACACTTGCAAGGAAGATTGACATAACCCTGCGTTTGTTGTAAAATATTAAATTGGTTAAATAGCGGAAAAACAACAAGGGAAAGAGGTTTTGAGATGAGTCGTGTAGACAGAGAAAAGAAAGCTGCGGCGGTCAGAGAATACAAAAAGCGCCACGCGCAGGAGCTTGCAAAGGAAAGCAGAAACGAAAAGAAGGTTTTCGTAAAGACATTTTGCATTTTTCTGGCTATTTTTATTGCGGTGCTGACACCGGTTTGCAGCCTCACAAATAAAATTGCAGATTTTAATCCGTTCGGCGACGATAATGTCGCGCTCGAGGATGAGCTTCCGGTTCTGGTGGATCCGGAAAGCCCGTTCTTCCAGGCATTCACCGAATCCAAAAAGATAAATGTGCTCCTAATGGGCGTAAATCCGCCACTGACGGACACAATCATGCTGGTATGCTTTGACAAAAAGTACCAGAAGGTAGACATTATCTCCGTTCCGCGTGATACCTACTATCACCGCGAAGGGTATGAAGGCGCTGCTGAGGGCAAAATCAATGCCGCATACAAGGGCAACCCTCTCAACACAGCCTATGCAGTAAGCGATGTGCTTCAGGGCATACCTATCAACTATTACGCCGTTGTTGAGTATGACGATGTTGAAAAAATCGTGGACGCTGTAGGCGGAGTTCCGATGGATATCGAAAAGGACATGAACTACGAAGATCCTTACGACAAACCGCCGCTGTCCATCCACATAAAGGCCGGTCAGCAGGTGCTCGATGGTGCTACATCGGTCAAGTTCCTCAGATACCGCAAGGGCTATGCTGAGGGCGACCTCGGGCGCGTAAAGGCCCAGCAGGTTTGGGTAAAGAGCGCCATCAAGCAGACACTGTCTCTGGGGCTGGGCATGATTGACATTGCCAAGCTTGCCTGCCAGGAGCTTGACAGTGACATCACAGTCGGCGCAGCAGTTTCAATCGCAAAGGCGGCAGTGGGCATGAGCTCGGAAAACATCACGACCTACACGATGCCGTACACGCCGCAGTCCACAGCACCTTACTATGTCTTCCCAAAGACGGAGGAAATAGAACAGATGCTTACTGAAATCTACCAGATACCTGTGGAGGAGACATCGGATGCTGCAATTGAAGCAGAGTAGTCAGGCAGGTATGGATAGGGAAAAGAAAAACAGAAAAAGAGGGATAGATATGAAAAAGGGATGTTTTGGTAAAATCGCCGCTTGTGCGCTGGCGCTGATGATGACGCTTTCTGTTTCGGGCACAGCTTATGCTGCAGACATCAGCTTTACCGATGTGGAAAGCACGCATTGGGCAAAGTCGAATATCGACTTTGCGGTGGAGAAGGGGATAGTAAACGGTTATTTCGACAGTTATTCGAACACTTATACATTCAGACCCGATAATTCGGTGACATACGAGGAAGCAACGGCAATGCTCTGGCGTGCGCTTGTGGCTGCCGGCGTGGTGACTGAAAACGAAGAGGCAGCGACTGCTGCAGTGGAAAAGTTCGCCGCGCAGATGACTTCCGCAGGAATTGCGTCCTGGGCGCAGAGCTATGTGGCACGTTTCATGGATATGGGGATTATCGGTGAATCTGAGCTTGCACGCTTCGTCGGCGAGGGTGGTGTCGGTCACCCGGCACCGCGCGAAACTGTGGCCCTCTGGACTGCAAAGGCTCTGGGCCGCGACACTGTCGGCGTGTACTATTTGCCTTATCAGGATAGCGACCTGATTCCTTGGGAAGATCGTGCGTACATCGATATGCTCTATCGCCAGGGGATAATGAAGGGTAGCCTCCAGGGCGACGGACTGCTCTACTTCCTGCCGGCTTCGGGCGTCAGACGTTCCGAGTTTGCGGCAATCGCAAACAGGGTATATGAAAACAGAGCCGGTGAGTACGACTACACGAAGGATACTGTGGTGTACAGCACTAAAGAGCAGGCGGCAAAGCTTTCGCTTGCCCCACAGTTTGTGATGGTTTCAAACGGCAGCAAGGCGCAGCTGATGCACAGCGGCCAGCTGTTTATGGGGACCTATGTGACCAGCGGCAAGCCTTACGTACTTTCGGCAATGGCTCTTCCTGAGGGAGAGGTTCCTCAGATTCATTTTGACACAGAGCCTGCAGACGGCGAAGGCAAGATTGTCAGCGTGGAGAGCCTGTATACGGGCAAGGACGGTGATGTTCAGAGAGTCGGAATCGAGATCGACGACATCACGGTTTACTTCCTGAAGGATAGCGATACAAAGAGCAGCGCCCAGCTGAAGAGCGGAAAAACCGTAAAGTTCATTGCGGACGGGCTGAAGCTTATTGAAATAAAATAGGAAAGATTGATGAAAGAAAAAGAAACTGTAGAAAACGTGGAAACAGAAGAAAAAGTGCAGGCTGTAGCAGACGCAGAAGCCGATGCTTCGGCAGCTGCGAAGGAAGAGAGGCCGGAGGTAGAGGGTATTCTTGAAATTGCCGAGGGCGGATTCGGGTTTCTCAGGTTTTCAAATTTCCTGACATCCGAAAAGGATATATATGTTTCGCCTACTCAGATTCGCAGGTTTAATCTGAAAACAGGTGACAAGATTCGCGGAATCAGCAGAAGGCCCAACGAGGGCGAGCGTTTCGGCGCGCTTCTTTATGTAATCAGCGTGAATGGGGATGAGCTGTCTGTTGCGATAAACAGGCCGGAATTTGACTCGCTTACGCCGATTTTTCCGTTTGAGAGGCTGTCTCTCGAAAGTACTACGCGAGAGATCAGTATGCGCCTGATAGACCTGATTGCGCCTATAGGAAAGGGTCAGAGAGGGCTTATCGTAGCACCGCCAAAGGCCGGTAAAACCGTGCTGCTAAAGAAGATAGCAAATGTAATAGAAGATAAATATCCGGAGGTCGAGCTTATCGTGCTGCTTGTAGACGAGAGGCCGGAGGAGGTTACCGACATGAAGCGGTCGCTGAAGTCGGGAGAGGTAATCTATTCGACCTTTGATGAGCTGCCGCAGCATCACGCGAAGGTGGCGGAAATGGTGCTTGCCAGAGCGCAGCGTCTTGTGGAGCACGGCAAGGATGTGGTGATTCTGCTTGACTCGATAACGCGGCTTGCAAGAGCTTACAACCTGACGGTTCCGGCTTCCGGTAGGACCCTGTCGGGCGGTATTGATCCGGCGGCGCTGTACAAGCCAAAGAAATTTTTCGGTGCGGCGCGCAAGATGGAAGAAGGCGGCAGCATCACAATTCTCGCAACTGCGCTGATTGAGACGGGCAGCCGCATGGACGATGTCATTTACGAAGAGTTCAAGGGAACGGGCAATATGGAGCTGCACCTCGATCGCAAGCTTTCCGAGAGGAGAATCTTCCCGGCCATCGATTTGAACCGGTCAGGTACCAGACGCGAGGATCTGCTGCTGGAGCAGGGCGAGCTTGAGACTGTTATGATGATGCGCAGGGCGCTGGCGAACAAGGGCGTTCAGGAAACGACGGAGTTCATAATAGACAACATGGTTCACACAAAGAACAACAAGGAATTTATAGAAGTTTTCAAAGTGCTGGTTAAGAAGGGCGATTAGAAGGAATGGATTTAAGCAGAATCTTTATGAAGAATGCCACGCCGACAAAGATGGGCGGGCAGGCTGTCATGGAGGGCATAATGATGCGCGGCGCGAAAAAGACCGCGGTCTGCATTCGTATGCCGGATCATGCGCTTCATTTGAAGATACAAAATAATAAAGAACAGAGCAAATGGATGAAGGTTCCCATAATCAGGGGCTGCATCAGCTTTTTTGCCGCACTGGTTCAGGGCACGAAGACGCTGATGTATTCGGCGGACGTGCTCGAGGCGTATGAGGGTCCCGAGCAAGTGCAGGCTGCACAACAGGACCGGATGACGATCTGGCTTGAAAAGCACTTCGGCAAGGAAAAGAGCTGGAGCATCATGATGTACGCATCTGTGGTGTTTGCGCTTGTCTTTACGGTCGGACTTTTTATCATCCTGCCGACGGCAGTTGTAAAGCTGTGTGAGCATTTCACGAGTTCGGCATTTTTGCTGAACCTGATTGAAGGTATTATAAGAATCGGGCTGTTTATCGGTTATGTGGCTTTGATTCGCCTGATGAGCGATATTCGCAGAGTGTTCCAGTTCCACGGGGCGGAGCACAAGACCATCCATTGCTATGAAAACAATTTAGAGCTTACTCCGGAAAATGCGGATGCGTTTTATACGTTGCATCCACGCTGCGGAACGAGCTTTTTGATGTTTGTAATGGTACTGACGGTACTGTTTTATGCATGCCTCGGCTGGCCTTCGCTTTTGTGGCGAATCGTTTCGAGGCTGCTGCTGCTTCCGCTGATTGCGGGGGGTTCGTACGAGCTTTTGCGCTGGGCGGGCAGATCTGATGCCTGGATAGTCAAGATGATTTCGCTGCCCGGCATTTGCCTGCAAAAGCTGACAACCTGCGAGCCTGAGTACGAGCACCTCGAGGTAGCCATTGCGGCAATGCATGCCGCAGACGGGGAGCCACTCCCTGAGGAGTACGAGGGACCGTGCGATTTGCAGGGAAATCCATGTGACCACGAAGAGGCACTTCGCAGCGCGCTTACGGGCGTGTTTGGACAAGATAATTAGACCGGAGAGGACGTTATTTCTTATGAGTATGATAATCAGAGACCTGCTGAAGATCGGCGAGAACATGCTTATTCAGGCAGGGATTCCTGACCCGCGCGTAGATGCGGAAGCACTGTTTTGTTATGCGCTCCACATGACAAAGGAAAAGCTTTTTATGAGCTGGCCCGAGGTTTTGGCGGATGAGCAGTGCGAACACTATTTTAATGTTTTGGAAATTAGAGCGGCGGGAAGGCCGCTCCAGTATATAGTCGGCAGCACCGAGTTTATGGGGCTGACGTTCGAGGTTAACGAAAATGTGCTGATTCCGCGTCAGGATACCGAAATCCTGGTGGAAACGGCGCTCGATATAATTCGCGGTGGCAGCGAGAAAAAGCCGCGCATCCTGGACCTTTGTACCGGAAGCGGCGCCATCGCCGTGGCGATGGCGCATGCCCTGCCCGGCGCCGCAGTTGCGGCGAGTGACATCTCGCCTGAGGCCATTGAGGTTGCAAAGCGTAATGCTGCCCGCAACAAGGTTAAAATTGCCTTTGACTGCGGGGATTTATTCGACCCGTACAAAGGACGTTTCGGAAACAAGAAGTTTGATTATATAATATCGAATCCGCCTTATATCCCGTCGGATGTAATTCCGACCCTGCAAAGAGAGGTAAAGGATTACGAGCCGATGAGCGCGCTCGATGGCGGAAAGGATGGACTCGACTTTTATCGTATAATACTCGCTGCGGCCCCGGCCTTTTTGAAGAAAGGCGGATGCCTGTTATTCGAGATAGGCTGCGACCAGGCCGACGCGGTTCGAGAGCTCGCTCTCGACGCGGATTTCGCCGGGTGCGAAATCCGTCGCGACCTTGCAGGTCGCGACCGCGTCGCAATCATCGGCTAATCTGGGGACAGGCACCAAATTAGCCCAAAAATTATTTAAAAATAACTTGCGCACAGCCTTCAAAAATGGTAATATGTATTGGATGTGCGAAAAGGAAAATGTTAACCTGACATTTTAATCCACATCAAATTTGCAAGGGTTGTACAAACGGGCTGTTGCAATACACACAGCCCCGCGACAACGGAGCAGGAAAGGAAGGCATAGCATGAAGGAAGGAATCCATCCTAATTATGTGGAATGTAAAGTAACTTGCGCATGCGGCAACACATTTATGACAAAGTCCATAAAGCCTGAAATCAGACTGGACGTTTGCTCCGCTTGCCACCCGTTCTTTACAGGACAGCAGAAGTTCATCAACAGAGGTGGACGTGTTGAAAAGTTCAAGAACAAGTACAATATTGACTAGTCAACAAACTAAAGCCGGGATTCACTCTCGGTTTTTTTATGAACATTTTCATTTTTTTAGAAGATGAAGATTTAGAAGATGAAGATATAAAAGCAATTACCAAAGGTGACCTGTCCCCAAACTTGCCAAAAGGCGAATTTGGTGCCTGTCCCCAAATTGGAAAAGGAGAACGAAATGTTTCAGAAGTTAGATTTCTTACAGGAGAAATATGAAGAACTTTCATTAAAAGTATCCGACCCTGAGATAATCGCGAACCAGTCCGAATGGCAAAAGCTCGCCAAGGAAATGGGCGAGATGGAGCCAATAGTTAAAAAATACAACGAATACAAAAAGGCAAAGGAAGGCATTGAAGAAGCAAAGCTGATGCTTGAGGAGGACGACGAAGAGCTTCGTGAAATGGCAAAGGCCGAAATCAGCGAGCTCGAATCGGCAATTGAAACCTACGAGCAGGAGCTTAAGGTTCTGCTCCTTCCAAAGGACCCTAATGACGAACGCAATGTCATCCTCGAGGTGCGCGCGGGCGTGGGCGGCGAAGAATCAGCGCTTTTCGGCGCAGATCTCCTGCGTATGTACATGCGCTATGCGGAGCGCCGCGGCTGGAAGGCTGAAATCATAGACATGAACGACCCCGGAATCGGTGGAGTAAAAGAAGCAACCGTGATGATTCGCGGAAAAGGAGCTTACTCGAGACTCAAGTTTGAGTCGGGCACTCATCGCGTGCAGCGTGTGCCGGAGACCGAATCTTCTGGCCGTATCCATACCTCGGCTGCGACAATCGCAGTTCTTCCGGAGGTCGATGATGTTGAGGTGCATGTGGACCCTAACGATGTAAAGGTCGATGTTTACCGCTCGTCGGGTAACGGCGGTCAGTGCGTAAACACTACCGACTCGGCTGTCCGCATGACGCACATTCCGACCGGCCTTGTTGTAACCTGTCAGGACGAAAAATCTCAGATAAAGAATCGCGAAAAGGCGATGAAGGTTCTCAAATCCAGACTTTATGAGCTGGAAAGACAAAAGCAGCATGATGAAATCGCCGCAGACCGCCGTGAACAGGTCGGCTCGGGCGACCGCAGCGAGCGTATCCGCACATACAACTTCCCTCAGGGCAGAGTGTCGGATCACAGAATCAATATGACAATTTACAAGCTTGACAGCTTCATGGACGGCGACATCGACGAAATCCTTGATGCGCTCATCACAGATGATCAGGCAAAGCGCATGCAGAACCTGTGAAGCCGGAATTACATTGAGCGGTGGATACTAAACTACCGCATATAGTCGATTAAAATGGAAACTAAAATTTTAAAACCAACAGATGAAAATATAGAAATTGCTGCAAAAATCATAGCGGAAGGTGGGCTTGTCGCATTTCCGACCGAGACCGTTTACGGGCTTGGCGCTGATGCGATGAATGCCGAGGCAGTGGGCAGAGTGTACGAAGCAAAGGGCCGTCCCAGCGACAACCCGATGATCGTGCATATAGCAAGGGCCAGCGACATAGGCCAGCTTACACCGATGCTGTCGGCGACAATTGTGACGCTTATCGAAAACTTCTGGCCGGGCCCGCTTACGCTGGTCGTAAAGAAAAAGGCGGGAGTGCCGGACAGAACCACCGGCGGGCTTGACACAGTGGCAGTGCGTATGCCGGACTCACCGGTGGCGCTGAAGCTTATCGAAAAGTCTGGCTGCCCAATCGCAGCACCTAGCGCTAATCTTTCAGGCTCACCAAGCCCCACACGCGCGCAGCACTGCATCGACGACCTTAACGGTCGCATCGACTGCATACTCGAAGGCGATGACTGCCGCGTCGGAATTGAGTCGACCGTGCTCGACGTTACCGGCGATGTGCCGACAATACTGAGGCCGGGCATCGTTACTGCAGAGAATATCGAAGCCGCAATCGGAAAGAAAGTGGAGTACGACAAGTCTCTCTTTGTGCGTCCGGAGGCAAGACCTTCCGGTGCACCGCTTGACGCAGGCTTCTCCGAGGATTTCAAGCCGAAATCGCCGGGCATGAAGTACAAGCACTATGCGCCAAAGGCGGAAATGGTCATTGTCGAAGGCATGCGCGATAATGTAAAGAAGGAAATCGAAAGGCTGCGCGTAATGAACGAGCAGATCGGAAACAGCGTAGGCGTGCTTCTTTTTGAAGAGAAGGCGTTTATCGAGGCAGCGCATGAGTTCTTTGCAGATCTTCGCGAGCTCGACAAGCAGGGCGTTGATCTGATACTTGCCGGAGCGCTTTCGGACACCGACGGCGTGGGCTTTGCGGTCATGAACCGCATGCTCAAATCGGCGGGATATAATATAGTTAAGGTGTGATTGCACACTAGGATACTGAAAAATTAAGGAGTTTCTTATGAAAATTGCAATAGCAAGTGACCACGGTGGGTTTGCACTGAAGCAGAATGTTATAATGTATCTTGAGGCAGAAGGACACGAGGTTAGCGACCTTGGCTGCTATTCCGAGGAAAGCGTTGATTATCCGCAGTTTGGACGTAGCTGCGCTCAGGCGGTGGCACGCCACAATGCGGATCGCGGAATCGTAATCTGCGGTTCCGGCATCGGCATCAGCATTGCCGCAAACAAGGTAAAGGGCATTCGCTGCGCACTCTGCACATCTGTGGAGATGGCAAAGCTTTCACGTCAGCACAATAATGCAAACATGCTTGCCATGGGCGGTCGTCTGACAGAGCTTCCCGATGCTCTCGATATCGTACGCGCATGGCTTACGACAGAGTTCGAGGGCGGCAGACACGAAAGACGTGTGGCTCAGCTGGACGAAATGTAGTTAAAAACGCTAACGTTCGTTAGATAAAAATTAGACGTAAAATAGATAAATAAACGGCTAAGTTGCTATGGAGGTAAAAAATGGGCAAAGTATATGTATTCGATCATCCGTTAATTCAGCACAAGGTAGCACTCATCAGACAGACAGAAACCACAACAAGAGATTTCAGACGCCTGGTGAAAGAGATCGCTATGCTCATGGGATATGAAGCAACTCGCAATCTTCCGCTGCAGGATGTTGAAATCGAAACCCCAATTTGCAAGACAACGGTAAAGATGTTAAAGGGTGAAGACATTGCAATCGTTCCTATTCTTCGTGCAGGTCTCGGACTTGTTGACGGAATGCTCGAGCTCGTACCAAATGCAAAGGTTGGGCATGTAGGACTTTACAGAGACCCTGAAACCCACGAGCCTGTAGAGTACTATTGCAAGCTGCCTGCAGACATCGAAAAGCGTCAGATTTTCGTTGTTGATCCTATGCTCGCAACAGGCGGCTCCGCTATCGCAGCCATAAACTTCGTAAAGCAGCGCGGTGGAAAGGACATCATCTTTATGTGCATGATCGCTGCACCGGAAGGCATCGAAGCCCTCCAGAAGGCTCACCCGGATGTAGATATTTACATCGCCGCAAAGGATGAAAAGCTCAACGAGAACGCGTATATCGTACCGGGTCTCGGCGACGCAGGCGACAGAATTTTCGGCACAAAATAATCGACACAAAATAATTCGAATTTTTGTTGACACTTGCTTTGATATTTGATAACATAGCAAAGAAGAAATCTTTAAGTCGGTACAGAGAGACCGACAAGATGGAGGTCAAAATGAACAATATTTTTGTAGACAGAGGCGTATTAGATAGAGTAGCGGGCCATAGTGCCGCTACTCCATTTTTGTCTCTTCTTGAAAATCCAAATAATATAGCTGTCCCGGCTTTCACCGATGTGCATGTGCACTTCCGTGAGCCGGGCTTTTCTTTTAAGGAGACAATTAAAACCGGGTCACTCGCGGCGGTAGCGTCGGGCTACAGCCACGTGTTTGCAATGCCGAATCTGAATCCGGTGCCCGATTCGAGAGAAAATCTGCAGGCGGAGCTCGACATTATAAAGCGCGACGCTTGTGTGAACGTAATCCCTTATGCGGCAATAACCCGCGGCGAGAAGGGAAAAGAACTTTCGGATATGGAAACGCTTGCGGGCATGGGAATCTGCGCCTTCAGTGATGACGGTGTGGGGCTGAACGATGAGGGGCTTATGCGTGAGGCAATGCTTCGCGCAAAGGCGCTTGGCAAGGTAATTGCAGCGCACTGTGAGGATCTGGAGCTGCGTGCGGACGGATATATACATGACGGGGCTTACGCGAAGGCTCACGGCCACAAGGGGATTTCCTCCGAGAGCGAGTGGAAGCCGATTGCGAGGGACCTGAGGCTTGCCGAGGAGACCGGCGCCGCTTATCATGTGTGCCACATCTCGACAAAGGAGAGCGTGGAGGTGATCAGGCAGGCGAAGGCAAGAGGAGTTAACGTGACCTGCGAGACAGCGCCGCACTATCTGGTGCTTTGCGACGAGGAGCTGCAGGAGGACGGCAGGTTCAAGATGAATCCGCCAATCCGCAGCCGCGAGGACCGCGAAGCGCTTCTTGAGGGTCTGTGCGACGGCACAATCGATATGATTGCGACAGACCACGCGCCGCACAGCGCAGAGGAAAAGAGCAAGGGGCTTGAGGGAAGTGCGATGGGAATCGTGGGCCTCGAGACAGCGTTTCCGGTGCTCTATACAAAGCTGGTTAAGGGTGGCGTAATTGCGATGGAAAAGCTGATAGAGCTGATGTCGACTAATCCGCGGAGGCGCTTTGGACTGCCTGCTGTCGGCAGCTCGGAGAATTGCGATTTTGCAATTTGGAATATAGGCGATGAGTACGAAATTAATCCGGAAGATTTTAAGTCTATGGGCCGCGCGACACCGTTTGCGGGCTGCAGGGTCTATGGCCGCTGCCTCGCAACCTTCGTAGCCGGCAGGCTAATTTGGGGCCAAGGCGAATCTGGGGACAGGCACCAAACTTCCAAAAAAGCTAAAATAGGGACAGGTTTCAACAGGTGACCTGTCCCCAAATTGGAAAAAAGGCGAATTTGGGGCCTGTCCCCAAATTGGAAAAGGGATGTGTAATGAAAAAACTGGATGCAATAATTACGGAAAATAAAGAGGTTGCAAAGAACTACTTAAAAATGGTCTTGGAGGTTTCGGGCGGGCTTGGCGGCGAAGAGGTTCTGCCGGGGCAGTTCGTGAACATCGAGATCCCCGGGCTGTACCTGAGGCGGCCGATTTCGGTTTGCAACTACGAAGCCGGGAAGCTGACGCTTGTGTACAAGCCTGTCGGAAGCGGCACCGAGCACATGGCCGGCATGAAGCCAGGAGAGAAGCTGGACCTTCTGATGCCGCTGGGTCACGGCTTCGACCCCGCAAAAGCAGGCGAAAGGCCGGTGCTTATCGGAGGCGGGGCAGGTTCGGCGCCACTTTATCTCCTTGCAAGGACGATTAAAGCAGCAAACCCGAAGGCGCAGATTACGGTGCTTCTCGGCTTTAACGAAAAGGCGGAAGTGCTGCTCGAAGCGGAGTTTAGAGCACTCGGTGCAGATGTGACTGTCTACACTGTAGACGGCAGCTACGGCACAAAGGGCTTTGCGGCCGACGGGCTGGACAGCCTTACGCAGGGCGCAGCAGATGCAGTGGGATACACCTACTTCTATGCCTGCGGGCCGATGCCAATGTTCAGAGCAATCGAAGCAAAGGCAAAGGGCGACGGCGAGTACAGCTTTGAAGAGCGCATGGGCTGCGGCTTCGGCGCATGCATGGGATGCTCGCACAAAACAAAGAACGGCTACAAGCGCATCTGCAAGGACGGCCCTGTTCTATCCCGCGGCGAAATCCTCTGGGACTAACCGGTCAAAGCTACAGGCCGGATTATGCCTGATTATGATGCAGCAGTGCAGGGACAAATACTACGAGTAAAACAGTACAATTGGAGAAAATAAACGTGACAGAAAAAAGCACAGCAAAAACTAAAGACAGCAAGGCAAAGGCAAGCAGGACGGAAGGCAAAAATACCGCGGTCACCCTTTGCGGCATACGCCTCGACAATCCGGTAATTCCTGCGAGCGGAACCTTCGGCTACGGCTACGAGTTTGCGCAGTACTACGATATAAACTGCCTGGGGACGTTCTCGTTCAAGGGCACAACGCTGGAACCGAGGTTCGGCAACCCGACACCGCGAATTGCAGAGTGTCAGAGCGGTCTCATAAACTCGGTGGGGCTTCAGAACCCGGGAGCACATGCGGTAGTCAGCGAGGAGCTCCCAAAGCTTGCAAAAGTCTTCAAAAAGAAGGTGATGGCGAATGTCAGCGGCTTCTCGAAAGAGGACTACGTGGAGACGGTGAAAATTCTTGAGGCGACAGAACAAATTGGCTGGCTTGAGATAAACATCAGCTGTCCGAACGTGCATGGCGGCGGCATGGCGTTCGGAACCGACCCGAAGGCAGCGGCAGAGATAACCAAAGCCGTGCGGGGAGTAACAAAAAAGCCGCTGATTATAAAGCTTACACCGAACGTGACGGACATTACGGAAATTGCAAAGGCGTGCGAAGAGGCGGGCGCGGACGGCATCAGCCTCATAAATACGATGCTTGGGATGAGAATAGACCTCAAGACTAAAAGGCCGGTCATCGCAAATACGATGGGCGGATACAGCGGGCCGGGAGTGTTTCCTGTGGCGCTGCGCATGGTCTACCAGGTGGCGAGGGCTGTGAAGATACCGGTTGTGGGGCTTGGCGGCGTCAGCAGTGCAGAGAATGTCATTGAGATGATGCTCGCGGGGGCTACGGCTGTGCAGGTCGGATCTGCGAACCTTGTTAACCCATACGCCTGCAGGGATATAGTAAGCGACCTGCCGAGAGCAATGCGCAAATGCGGAATTGGCACGCTCGAAAAAATCATAGGCGCGGCTCAGTTATAGGTATCGCGGGCAGGAAACTACCTTTAAAGGAAAACAGAAACGGCCGGAAACGGCAAAACAATATTAAGCGAGGAGAATGAAATGGGAAAAGATGTTATCGTAGCATGTGATTTTTCAAGCGCAGCGGAGGTTTATAAATTTCTGGACCACTTTGGCGAGGAGAAGCCGTTTGTGAAAATCGGCATGGAGCTCTACTACGCTGAGGGTCCGCAGATTGTCCGCGAAATCAAAAAGAGAGGACACAAAATCTTCCTCGATCTGAAGCTCCACGACATTCCGAACACGGTGGGCAAGGCGATGAAGGTTCTGTCAAGCCTTGACATCGACATGTGCAACGTCCACGCAGCCGGAACGGCCGACATGATGCGCGCGGCACTTGAAGGGCTGAAGAGGTCCGACGGCAGCAGACCGCTTTTAATCGCAGTAACGCAGCTGACAAGCACCACCGAAGAGAAGATGCAAGCCGAGCTTCTCATAGACCGCCCGCTTTCCGAGGTTGTGGCAGCTTATGCGAAGCTGTCTGCAAGCGCAGGGCTTGACGGAGTAGTCTGCTCTCCGCTCGAGGCAGGCACGGTTCACGAAAACTGCGGGAAGGGCTTCCTCACCGTAACACCGGGAGTGCGTTTTGCGGGGGGCGAAAAGGGAGATCAGGCCAGAGTCACGACGCCGGAAAAAGCGAGGGAGCTTGGCTCGGACTACATAGTTGTGGGCAGACCTATAACGCAGGCTGATGACCCTGTTGAGGCATACAAAAGATGCGTAAAAGAGTTTGTAGGGTAAGCCGCACAAGTACCGGACTGCACGAATAATAGATAAAAAATAGACATAAAATAGACTAAATAAACAGGTAAAACCAACAGATTAGGAGGTATGTACATGGACATTAAAAAGCAGGTGGCAGAGGGACTGCTGTCCATAGGCGCTGTATTCTTGAGACCCGATGAACCGTTCACCTGGGCGAGCGGAATCAAGAGTCCGATTTACTGTGACAATAGGCTTACGCTGACGGCGCCAAAAGTCAGAACTACGATTGAAGAAGCCATGGCGGAAACAATCAGGAAAAACTACCCGCAGTGTGAAGTTCTGATGGGAACCAGCACAGCAGGAATTGCTCATGCGGCCATCACCGGCCACATCATGAATCTGCCGATGGGCTATGTCAGAGGTGCGGCAAAGGACCACGGCAGAACGAACCGCATAGAAGGAAGGCTTGAAAAGGGCGACAAGGTCGTGGTTGTGGAGGACCTCATCTCGACTGCGGGTTCGGCCATCGAAACCGTTGAAGCGCTTCGCGAGGAGGGGGCGGAAGTTCTCGGAATTGTGAGCATCTTCACTTATGGGATGAAAAAGGGAATCGAAAGGCTCAGCGCGGCGAATGTAAAGAATGTGAGCCTGTGCGAGCTGGACACGCTGCTTGATGTAGCTGTAGAAAAGGGCTACATAAAGGGGAGCGACAGAGAAAAGATAATTAATTTCAGAGACAATCCGTCAGACGAGACGTGGATGACTCGAAAATAGGATAAACGGAAGGAGAAACGAAAAAAATGAAAGAAATCAGAAACCTAATCAACATCACAGACCTGACAGTCGAGGAAATCGACGGACTTATCAAGGTTGCGGACGATATCGTTGAAAACCACGCGGCATACGAGAACCTGTGCGCACACAAGAAGCTGGCAACACTCTTCTTCGAGCCAAGCACCAGAACCAGACTGAGCTTCGAAGCAGCAATGCTCGAGCTCGGCGGAAGCGTTCTCGGATTCTCCTCCGCAAACTCCAGCTCCGCGGCAAAGGGCGAGAGCGTAGGCGACACAATTCAGACGGTGGGAAACTACGTTGACATCATTGCAATGAGACATCCAAAGGAAGGCGCACCTATCGCCGGCTCCAGACGCACGCTGGTGCCAATCATAAACGCGGGCGACGGCGGGCACTTCCACCCAACCCAGACACTGACAGACCTTCTTACGATCAAGAGAAAGAAGGGCAAGCTAAGTAACATGACTATCGGCATCTGCGGCGACCTCAAGTTCGGCAGAACAGTTCACTCCCTAATCGAAGCAATGCTCAGATACGAGGGCATACGCTTCGTGCTCATCTCGCCACAGGAGCTGCAGGTTCCTGAATATGTAAAGGAAAAGATGAACGCAAAGGGCGCAGAATGGAAAGAGGTTGAAAAGCTCGAGGAAGCCATTTCCGAGCTCGACGTTCTCTACATGACCAGAGTACAGCGTGAGAGATTCTTCAACGAAGAAGACTATATCAGATTGAAGGACAGCTATGTGCTCGACCTCGAGAAGCTCGAAATCGCAAAGAAGGACCTCTGCATCATGCACCCGCTGCCAAGAGTAAACGAGATTGCGGTAGAGGTGGACGACGATCCGAGAGCATGCTACTTCTTCCAGGCTCTCTGCGGAAAGCATATCAGAATGGCGCTCATCCTGTTCCTGCTCGGCATTAAGAGGCAGTAAGATAGCAGGGCAGCGGGGCTGCCATGACGGCAATATAGCAGGTAGCGGTATAGCTGAATAGATGAAAGCTAGACAAAAAATAGATATACAAACGGCTGTAATTCAGCCAAAGACGCGAAAGGAGAAAATAAATGAATATAGATGGTGTTAACAATGGAATCGTACTCGACCACATCAGTGCAGGTAAAAGCATGAAAATCTACGAGCTGCTCGGACTCGACAAAATTGACAGCTGCGTAGCAGTAATTAAAAACGTATCAAGCGAAAAATACGGGAAAAAGGATATCATCAAAATAGATGAGCTCATCGAACTCGACTATGATATTCTGGGTTATGTTGACAGCAACATCACTGTAAACAGAGTAAAGAACGGAAAGCTCGAAAAGAAGGAGCATATGGCTCTTCCGGAAAGACTGAAGAACGTTGTAAAGTGCATCAACCCAAGATGCATCACGTCCGTTGAGCAGGGCCTTGAGCACGAGTTCAGACTTGTGGACAAGGAGAACAAAATTTACAGATGTGTCTTCTGCGACGCAGAGCACAGGGTTAAATAACAGCAGCAAATAATCCTTGAAATCCCAAAATAACTGTGGTAAGATATACACAATTAAGGCTATGAAGGAAACAAGTAGCGTCGCTTTGGAGGCTTATGAGAGAGTATCCGGTTGGTGAGAGGATTCGGCCGGAGCGATGGCGAATACATTCCGGAGCTGCTTCCTGAACGCAGGCTTAATGCAGCTTGTCAGTAGGGACAGACGGGTGCGCCCGATACAGCGCCGGTGTGTGATGGCACACGATGAGGGATCTTTCGTGAGGGAGATCTGAACCAGAGGTGGTACCACGATTATTCGTCCTCTGTTTTTACGTCAGTAGAAACAGAGGATTTTTTTCATCAGGAGGCAAAAAAGACATGAAAAATTACATCCCGGACAACGTCAGCAAGCATACTAATGTATACGACGTTCTCAAAGAAAGAGGCTTTATTGAGCAGACAACAGACGACGAAGCGGTAAGAGAGCTGCTTGGACGCGAAAAGATAAAGTTCTATATCGGCTTTGACCCGACCGCTGACTGCCTGCACGTAGGCCATTTTATGCAGGTAATCATCATGATGTACATGCAGAAGTACGGCCATACTCCTATAGTAGTACTTGGCGGTGGCACAGGTATGGTTGGTGACCCTTCGGGCAGATCCGACATGCGCACCATCATGAGCATCGAGGAAATCGACGAAAACTGCCGTAAGTTCAAAAAGCTCTTTGAGCAGTTCCTCGAGTTCGACGACGACTGGGCATATGTCGGAAACGAAGGCGTGCTGAAGCCCGGACACGAAACAAAAACTCCGGACCCGGGCAAGGCTATTTCGGTTAACAACGCCGACTGGCTCAGACCTCTCAACTACGCAGAATTCCTTCGCGAGATCGGACCGCACTTCTCCGTAAACAACATGCTTCGCGCAGAATGCTACAAGCAGCGAATGGAGCAGGGCCTGTCCTTCCTCGAGTTCAACTATATGCTGATGCAGGCTTACGACTTCATGGTTCTCGGCCGCGACATTAATTGCAAGATGCAGTTCGGCGGAAACGACCAGTGGTCTAACATCTTAGCCGGCAAGGAGCTGGCGCGCAAGTACTGCAACATTTCAATCGAGGGCATGACCTTCGCGCTCCTCACAAACTCCGAGGGCAAGAAGATGGGCAAGACACAGAAGGGCGCACTGTGGCTCAGAGCCGACAGAACCACGCCTTACGAGTTCTTCCAGTACTGGAGAAACGTCGAGGACGCCGATGTTAACAAGTGCCTGCGCATGCTTACCTTCCTCCCTATGGAAGAAGTTGACCGCCTGTCCTCTCTCGAGGGTGCAGAAATCAACAAGGCCAAGGAGACTCTCGCTTACGAGGTTACCAAGCTCGTGCACGGCGAGGAAGAGGCAAAGAAGTGCCTCGAGGCGGCTCACGCACTCTTCGCGGGTGGTGCCGACATGGCAAACGTACCGGCAGTTGAGATGTCGCGCGCTAACTTCGAAGGTGAAGGCATGGGTGTTGTGAACATGATCAAGGAAATGGGCATCGTGCCGTCAAACGGCGAAGGCTTCCGCACTATCCAGCAGGGCGGCCTGACCGTAGGCGGTAACAAGGTTACCGACACACACCTCATGATCACGCTCGATATGTTTGAAGACGGCAAGCTGATGGTCCAGAAGGGCAAGAAGACCTTTAAGCAGGTTGTATTGAAATAAGGCAACCGAATAATCGGCAAAAACGCAAGTGGTTGACTCCAAATTCAAAAACCGCATTTGGAGTCAACCTTTTTTTACGAATCGCTGTAAGGAAATGTATTTGAAACCGAAAAATGGCTACAAAACTGGTAAAAAAAGGACCGACTGTAAACTTGCGCCGGTCGAAATTTGCTTTTTCCGTCATTTTCCCGTCGATTTTCTGAAATTTGGTTGACTCCAAACGCCGAAATTGCATTTGGAGTCAACAGGATCCATTTTATGATTATGAAAACAGGTGTAAATCCAGCTCGCCTGCCAGATATTTTAATATGACTTTGCCTGCGATGCTGTTGCCCTTTGCGTCGAGCGCCGGGCCGTAGATGCCGATGCCAAGCTCCTTGTCGACCACTGAAAGCAGGCCGCCGCCAACACCGCTCTTTGTAGGGATGCCGACGTTTACGGCAAACTCGCCGCTTCCATCGTACATGCCGCAGGTCAGCATAATGGTCTTGACTATGCTGCACGTCTCTGTAGAGAGCAGCCTTTCGCCGGTCGCAGGTGAAACTCCGCCCACTGCAAGCAGCAACGCCAGGCTGGCAAGACTCTTTGAAGTAACGCTCAGCGAGCACATACGCGTGTAGAGCACCATGCTGTCGTCGACGTCGGTCTTGATGATGTCCTTACTTTGCAAAAGGTAGGCGATAGCTCTGTTTCTAGCGGAATGTGCCATCTCGGAGTTGTATGTGACTTCGTCGAGTGTGATGCCCGGATCGTTGCAGAACCGCTTGCTGAAGAGCAGCATATCCGAGAAGGATGCTTTCGGAATAATCAGGCTCTCGACTGCGATGGCGCCGCTGTTGATCATTGGGTTGTATGGCTTGTTGCTGTTTAAGTCAAGCTCCACCAATGAATTGAAGGCTTCACCCGAAGGCTCCATGCCAACGGTGCTAAATACTGCTTCGCGGCCGCAAAGTTCAAGTGCCACAGCCAGCGATATGGTTTTTGAAACGCTCTGGATGGTGAATCTGGTGTCCCAGTCCCCCGCCGTGAACATCTCACCGTCCTTTGTAATCATTGTAATTCCAAGGAGATTCGGGTCAACGGTGCCGAGCTGCGGGATATAAGTCGCCACATGCCCGTTCGGGATGACTTTTCGGCCTTCTTCCAAGGCGTTTTCCAATATTTTCGAGATTTCGTTTTTGTTTAAGTTTTTCATAGCTATCGATACTCTCCATATTGCTATTTTATCAAGAAAAGCGCTTTGGTACAACGACGGAATTTAGTTTTCGGTTGACTCCAAATTCAAAAATTGCATTTGGAGTCAACTGTTTTTTATAATACGCTGTAAAAATATGTATGCCAAGGCATAAAACAGATAATTATTTGGCAAAAAAAGGTATCGATGCAAATATACCCCACACAAAAAACGGTTTTACCCTCGATTTCCTGAAATTTGGTTGCCTCCAAACGCCAAAATTGCATTTGGAGGCAACCATGGTGAAAATTTGGAGGCAACCATGGTGAAAAATGGACTTGATTGAAGAAAAACACCCCCGGGTATAACCTGTGTTGTACCCGGGGGCCTTATTAGCCTTCAATCATTATTGTCTTTCTTTCAGGAACCTGAGGAACAGGCTCTTTCTTTGGAATTGTGAGCTTTAATACACCGTGTTCGAGCTTTGCCTTTATGTCATCCTCGTGGATATCTTCGCCTACATAGAAGCTTCTTGAAAGTGTGCCACAGTAACGCTCGCGGCGAATTACCTTGCCGCTTTCCTCATCGGAAGATTCTTTGTCAAGGCCCTTTGAAGCGGTGATTGTGAGGAACCCGTCTTCGAGCGCCAGCTCAATCTCGTCTTTCTTGAAGCCCGGGATATCAATATCTACGCTGAAAGAATCATCGAGCTCTCTGACATCCGTCTTCATCAGGTTTTTGGCATTCTTGCCGTAGAGAGGATTTCTCTTGCCGAAGTCGCGGCCGAATTCCCTGTCAAAGCCCTTGAAGCCTTTATCGAAATCGTCCAGCCAATCATCCATTAAACTTTCCCCAAAAATACTAGGTAAATACATCATAGTTCATACCTCCTTTAACTCTAATCCGGATGCTGTTCGGATCGTAATTAACTTTTAATACCCTAAGGGTTTGCACCCTGCGGAAAGGAAGCCCCGGTGGAGCATTCTCCCTTCCGCAATTATGTTATACCACAATTGTTAGCACTCGTCAAGTGTGAGTGCTAACAAAATTTCAAAAAGTGCATTTTTCGCACAAATCAAACATTTTGCAAAGCCTTGACTTTATTTTTTCCTTGTGTTAGCATATGCTTTGGTAAAAATGAACAAGTCCTTTTGTGGCGGAAACGCCTTGAATGGGAATCAAACAGAGCACTACCGGTACTGTATACACAAAGCCGGGGCAGACATTGGACGAAAGTCGGCCATTGGGAAACTGAGAAGGCTGCTGCCCTGACGCTGAGCCGCTGACAAGCGGTTCTAAATGTGTGAGCCAGGATACCAGCAAAAGGGGGAACGTTTTTAGCTTGTCGGCACGGTCTATGCCGAGTGGGCTTATTTTGTTGCGAAAATTTGGGCATAAAAGCGGATGTCGTGCGAGTGCACGGCATTTTTTGCGCATTAAATTCGCACATTAAAACAGTTAATTATACCCTAACAGCAGAGCGGCAGAGCCAAAGTGTGTTGTGGCATGGCGACAGAAATGCGGTGCGGGAGAAAGAAGGTAATATAATGATAAAAAGTAAAAGTTACAGTCGGATACTGAGTGTCCTGCTCGCTGTAATGATGGTGATCGCGATGGTCCCTTCGGATTTTGTGAGCGCCGCATATGCAGACGCAGCGATTCCCGTATCCGACGCAGAGGGCTTTGCTGCGATGGAAGCTGACGGCAGCTACATACTGACCGACGACATCACAGTGGAAGCACCTTACGCAAGCGCCTTTACCGGCACGTTCGACGGCGACGGCCACACGGTGACGCTGGATATTACGGCAAGCAGCGCGAATACGGGAATGTTCAAGCAGCTTGGAAGTGGCGCAACTGTAAAGAATCTAGTACTCGAAGGCAGTGTTACCAGCACAGGTAATAATACAGGTGCTGTAGTAGGCAGAGTCGATCCGGACGCTGCCGATGTAACGATTGAAAATTGCCTGAATAAAGCAGAAATACAAGGAAGCCGTTATGTAGGCGGTATCGTAGGATGCGGAAATTACGGGGATTATAGAATAATCATAGAATCCTGTGGAAACGAAGCAAATATTTCAAGTACGGGTAATCAGGTAGGGGGCATTATAGGAAAAATCGAAGGTGGCACCATTAGCAATTGCTATAATACAGGAATTGTTAAAGGTGACAACCAACGTGCGGGAATAGTAGGACAGGCACTTGCATATGCAGACAGTGGCTATCCCTATACTGTGCATGTATCTACTGAAATAAGTAATTGTTATAGCACAGGAACAATTCAGGCGAAAGAAGGTTCTTCAAACAAAGGATATCCAATAGTTGGTGCAGGGAATGCGAACAAAAAAGCGACGGTTACCAATTGCTATGCGCTTAGTGGAACAGGTGAAGGTGATGGTTTGCTCCCGCCACAAAGTTCAGGTAATGATGTAGTTACAGCGACCAACTGCGACTATAAAACCTCCGAGTTCATGCAGTCCGCAGACTTCGTTTCGCTCCTCGGCGATGCGTTTGAGCGTGGCGCAACTTATCCGGAGCTTGTTGCCATAAACGCTATGCAGACTCCGACTGCATCGGTAACATTCACTCTTTCACCGGCGGACGCAACGCTCGTAATTGACGGAACAAAGACCGTGAACGGAGGGGCAACCAGAACAGTTAACCTTGCGGCCGGCGACCATACATGGGTTGTATCCGCAGAGGGCTGTACTTCGCAGGATGGCAGCATCTCCGTATCGGAAGATCAGGCAAATACTGCGGCAACGCTGGACGGAGTTTCCGTAACACTTGCCAAGGATGCTTCGCAGTTTAGCACAATAACATTTGAGACAACACCTGCAAACGCAACGGTTGTTGTAAAGAAGGGCGAGACCGTAATGGAGCCGAGCACTGACGGCGGCAAAACATACGAGCTCTTAAACACAAAGACATATACTTATGAAGCAAGTACAACTACCGAAGGCTACGAAGCGGCTACAGGTGATGTTGACCTCAGCTCGGCAACAAACACCATTGCACTTAAGCACGTAGAAAGCATCGCAGTTTCCGGCAACGAAGCAAGCTACTATGTAGGCACTACCGAAGAACAGCTCAGAAGCAGCCTTACGGTAACAGCGACATATAATGACAGAACGACTGCTACGGTTACCGGCTTCACAGTAAGCGGCTTTGATGTTGCGGAACCGGCAGAAAACCATACCGTAACAATCTCATACAAGGGCGCAAGCACGACATTTACGGCAGACTTCAGCATAGAGCCTACGGCATATGCTGCGCTTGCAGGCAAAGCAATAGTAACTCCTATAGTGGGAAGCTACGGCTTTGTTAACGAAATCACAGAAGGCGGAGTGTTGCTATTAAAGAGTAATAACCAGAGCCGGCATAACACTTCGGCAATTATGACCATTACGCCAATTTCTGAAGGCACGCTTACATTTAAGTATAAAATTGGATCTGAAAATTCGGATAAGCTCTATATGTATAAGGAGTCCGAATCCGAAGGTGCCGGCCAAGGCGGAAAAAAAGATTGGACAAGTGCAGAGTATAATTTATCTGCGGGGCAGACCTTTTACATAAAATATACTAAAGACTATAGTGTTGATAGCAACGGAGATACAATTTACTTAAAAGACTTCTCTTTTGAAAAAAAGTATTCCGTGACAATCACCCCGGACATTGACGGAACGACTATTGTACTCAAAGACTCCGAGCAAAATCTCGTAACCGGCGAGAATGGCGTATACTCACTTCCTGCTGGAACATATTCATACACCATTACAAAGTTCAGATACGAAGAAAAGACCGGAACGATTACCGTAGTTGACAGTGATGTAACGGAAAATGTGACAATGACAGCGCTGTCGGAGCTTACAGTTACATTCGACATTACACTTCCAAGCGGAGTCTCCGGCGATGCAAGCATTGTTGTAAAGCATGGTGCAGATGTGATGACCGCAAACCCTAACGGAACATATTCACTGACTGCGGGCGAGTACACCTACACAGTTTCCCATGCAAATTGTGCCATAGCAGAAGGCACATTTACCGTAAGCAATTCCAATGTCACGGTACCTGTGGCACTCAAAAGTGTTGCGAGTCTCACGATAACCGGCAACCGGACAGGCTACTATATCGGAACCCCCGAAGATAGCCTGAGAAGCGCGCTCACGGTAACGGCAAATTATTCCGACGGTTCGAGCGAAGCAGTTACAGGCTACACTGTAAGCGGTTTCGATGTTGCAGTGCCGGCAGAGAACCATACAATAACAATCTCATATAAGGGAGCAAGCACGACCTTTGCGGCAGACTTCACTGTAAGGCCAACCGCTTACTCTGCACTTGCCGGAAAAGCAACAGTTGACTGCTTTGCGGGCGATACAAACGGTGGCAGCAAGTACGGCTTTGCAGATGATGAATTAAACGGCGAGATTGTATTAAAGAGTAATAACCAAGGCCAGGGAAACAAGGCGGCAGTAATGACCATTACGCCAAACAGCTCCGGTGTCCTTAGATTTAAATACAAGATAAGTTCCGAAGCAAAATATGATTTACTTTACCTTGGAAACGTTACAAGCTACAGCGACAACACAGAAAAGTTGAAGTGGAGCGGTGCGATTGACTGGACACAGACTTCGGTAAATGTCGCAGCAGGCGAAACATTCAAAATTACTTACAAAAAGGACAGCAGCGGGAACAGCGGTGATGACACAGTATGGCTTAAAGACTTTGCTTTTGATTCGGCCTACACGCTGGCATTCACCAACATCGCAGACGGTGCGAACTTAACCCTCACAAAGAATGGTGAGACGGTAGCTCCTGCAAGTGCAGGCACCTACACTCTCGCGGACGGAACCTATGCATACACCGAGAGCAAGTTTGGCTACGAGGACCTCACCGGCACTGTGACCGTAAGCGGTGCAGATCAGACTGTCGATCTTCCGGCGATGACGGCTGCGGCAAGCAAGACTCTCACCTTCAGCATTCCCGATGGCGCAAGCATTGCCGTAAGCCACGAGACTGAGGGCGATATGGCAGGCTTTGCAAGCGGGAACGTTTTCACACTTCCTGCGGGCGAGACCTACAGCTACACAGTAAGCAAGGAGGGTTTTGTAAGCGTGCGCGGCAGAGTGGTGCTTGACGATAACAGAACGCTTACAATAAGCCTGGCAAATGCGGGTGCAGCATGGGACGGTGCGGCAAAGACAGTGCCGCAGCAGGATGCAAACGGCACATACCTGATTGGCAGCGGGGCAGAGCTTGCTTGGTTTGCGGATTATGTGAACACTACAAATGGCAGCATAAATGCAAAGCTTACGGCAAACATAAACCTCGGCGGCAGAGCATGGACTCCGATTGGCAGCGACAATGCCTTTGAGGGTGTGTTCGATGGAAACGGCAAGACAATCAGCGGAATTCCGGCAGCAATATGTGGTATTTTCAGCAAGGTCGGAACTGCTGACAATCATTCTGCAACGGTAAAGAATCTTTCTGTAAACGGGACAATAAGCAACTCAAGCGATGCGGGCGGTATAATCAGCCAGCTTTACGGTATTGCTGAAAATTGCAGCTTTACAGGAAGCATTACAACAGGAGGCCGCGCCGGCGGTATAGCTGCCAGAATGGAAGCAGGCGGCAGGATTAGCGGCTGTGCGGTGAATGCAGATATAACAAATACAAACACCTACTTCAACCAGACTCTTGAGGTTGGAGGAATTACGGGATATATCTACGGCATAGTCGAAAATTCATATTTCGTGGGAAGCGTAGCCGCAAATATTACAAACAGTAGCGGCAGAACGCTGACAAACAAAGCCGTAGGCGGCATTACAGGCAGAGCTGCAAAGTCATACGGCAGCAATTCGCCTGCAATAATCAGAAACTGCTATGTTTCGGCAAGTGTGACAGGACCTGCGGACGGTATCAGCGCATTTGTATGGTATGAGGCTGCAAACGCAAACGATGTTTCGGTCACCAACTGCTACTACGAAAACAAGGGCCTTACCGACGGCAAAGCTACAGCAAAGACCGGCTCCGAAATGAGAGCGAGAGCATTTGTCTCTGCTCTTAACGGCAGCGGAAGTGTGTTTAATCAGGATATAACAGATCTTAATGGTGGGTTCCCTGTGCTTGCTTGGCAGGGCGGATCCGAAGTCTTCGATGCGGACGCAAGAGCTGTCAGCCTCGACAAAACTGCGCTTACTTTATCGCAGTCAGAAGTTCGTGAGGCTTGCAATCTCACGCTTCCTGCAAGCGGTGCAAACGGAACGACAATCGCTTGGGCTTCCGATAATGCTTCGGTAATCTCAAACAGCGGTGCGGTAGTACTCCCACAGAGTGGCCGCGCTACAGTAACACTTACAGCAACCATTACAAAGAATGAAGCAAGAGACACAAAGACCTTTAGCATCACGGTTTACTCCGGTTCTGCTACAAATCAGGCAAGACTCGATGCCATCGCATCTTATGTAAACGGCAGATCGGTGTGGGCGAGCGAAATTGTCCATCCTGACGAAAGAACTACGGTTGATGTAATAAAGAGGTTTGTTTCTGCAAGCGGCCGTGACATAAACGGACTCACATTCACGATGACAAGCCCGGGCACCAAGTCGCTTCCTGCAAACGAGGATGTGAATATCGCATCCGACGGCACTATAAACTACTTTACGGGCGTTGAGGGCTCAAGCTCCTACAAGAGCGCACTTTATAACGATGTGGCATTCACCGTTTCAAACGGCACGGAGAGCGCAAGCTTTACCTGCAGAATGTTCATCAGCTGGGATAAAGAATATGTTGAAGGTGTCCTCGGCAGCCTGGCGAACCAGATTACATGGAACACAATACGCGGTGAAAATGCGACTTCATCCGCAGTTACTTCAAATCTGGCGCTTCCTGAAGGAATCGGAACAGCGTCCGTTACATGGCAGGCCAGCTATGATCAAAGCGAGGGCGAACTCGTCACAATAGAAAGAGCTCTGCAGAATGAAAACTATTATCAGAGAGTAAACGTAATTAGACCTGCAGGGGCAGACCTGCCTGTAAGGCTCACAGGAACCTTTAGGTTCAACCTCACAAACAGAGACGAGCTTCCGGGCGAGGCAGATTTTTCGGTAACAAAGACATTTGATTTTACAGTTGCAAAGGACGCTTCGCAGGCACAGGTAGATACGGCACGTACACAGCAGAGCCTTGAAAGCAGCTTTGAAGGCCTCATCACGTACTTCTACGGTGATATGGGCGAGCAGCTCAGATTAGACGCAGTAAAGGGCGATTTGCAGCTGCCGCAGCCGAGAGCTCTCGAGACATCGGGAATATTCCAGAACCGTTCAAGTCAGAGAATAACATATACTTCGTTGACCCCTGAAGTGATGTCGATTTCAGGATATCACGCAATTATATACAGACCTCTGCCGGGTGCAGAGAGCGAAACCGCGAGATTAAAGGCTACGATAAGCTCCAGAGACACAGGCAGGGTGCAGGGCGAGGCGACATTTGAGTTTACCGTTCTGCCTTTTACCCAGGCAGAAATTAATGCCGACAAGGCATATATGGCAAGAATTGCGACAGATGCCGTTTACGTGGCAGGTCTTTTGAGAGATACTGAAAACACTCCGAGCGCAATTGTTGCAAACCTCAAAAACTTCTCATTTATAACGGAAGAAAACGGCGAAATCGTTTATAACAGTGGCAGTGGCTTCGGCGGCAGCGCTGTAAAGCTTGCGGACCTTCCGGGCTACGATCCGATGAGCTCTCTTATGTGGAGAACCATCCGCTCGAGCCGCCCGACGATTCTGACAGACGAAAATCTGCTGCTCACAAAGCCTGAATATGACACTCAGCTAATACTCGAAAGCTGTATGACAATGGAAAAGTACTCGGCATACGGCGACAGGTTCACGGCAGATTCCACTGCTTACGCAAGCTATTCAATTTTCGAAGACCTTTACAAGGTACCTGTTTCTGCAACCGTTACCGTAAAGGGCCTGCGCGGCGCAGATCCTAATGCTGCGAGCCGTCCGAACACAATGTCGGTCAATGTAAAGGTTGACGGCAGAGACTTCGGAGGCTTTGAAAATATAACAAGCTGGACTTACACCGGTAGCACCCTACGCGACCACACTGCGTGGGATGCGTTAAGGGGCGCGCTTTCTGCAAACGGCTATGGCTACACCGGCAGCGGCACTTATGTAAGAAGCTTAACCGACTCTCACGGTCATGAGCTTGGCGAGTTTGATTTCGGTCAGAATTCGGGCTGGCTCTACACTGTGGGCGGCGTGCTGCCTGACCTTGCGCTTGCTCAGTACTACCTCGAGGATGGCGACAGAATGGTGTTCTATTACACAGGTGAGTACACGAGAGAGCCGGGCGTGAGAGAAAAGATGAAGGAGGCCGCAAAAGAAGAGCTTGCTGTACCTGAAACGGGCGCGGAGATCGTGAAGAAGGAAGAAAAGACAGACGCGCTTGGCAGCAAGATCGTAACGGTTACGGACGTGAACGGAAAGCAGGCATCGAGCGTTCAGCTTTCGGATGAAGCCGTGAAGAAGGCTGAAGCAAGCGGTAAGCCTATTGAGATTGCAGTAAGTGCAGCAAAGCCTGAAGCGGATGCGAAGAAGGCTGCGGCAGTGAATGTCATTCTTCCGAAGGGCAAGGAAAAGGCCGCTGTAAGCATTCCTGTAAAGGAGGCTGAAACGACCACTGTACTGATGAAGGTAAATGCTGACGGAAGCTTTACACCGATTGTCACAAGCGTTGTAAACGAAGAAGGTACTGGCGTTGTTGCGACAGTTGAAGACGGAAGCTACATCGTAGTGGACAACAAGGTAGAGTTTGAGGATGTAAAGAAGGATGCATGGTATGAAGCCGGAGTAAACTTTGCCGCTTCGCGAGGCCTTATGGTAGGCGTGGGCGAGGGCAAGTTTGCTCAGGAAACTGCACTGACAACAGCTCAGACCGCTGCCGTAATCGGCAGAATCAAGGGCGAGGGCACATCCGAATCCTGGGAAAAGGCGGTTGAAAAGTTTGGCAAAGCCGAGGTAAACAACCGTCAGAATACGATCTCAATGCTCTACGAGGCATACAAGGAAATCGGTGGAAGCGAAGTAGCAGTGAATGCTGATGCTTTAATCACATTCAGGGATTCTTCGGATATCTCTGCTGAGAATCTTGAAGCAGTGCGCTGGGCAGTGGCTGCAGGCCTGATAAACGGCGTGGGCGACGATTTGATAGATCCTCTCGGAGAGCTCACCAGAGGCCAGTTCGGTACGATGCTTGAAAGATTTATAAAGCTGCTGGCGGGAATTCAGTAAAAAAGCCGGGGAAAAAGGCGGGAAACCTGAAAATTTCCTTGACTTTCGACCTCGGAAGCAGTATACTAATCGTGCATTGTGTTTCAATGCACGATTTTTTGTGTGCAAAAATCGCACCGGGTGGCTCTTTCAAGGTAGGCCATCAATTGGGTGATTAGCCGGCGACTCAAGGGTTTGAGCGGTGGCCGGCATGCAAAGTCGTCCGGGTACAGGATGGATGACCGTCCGCGACCCGAAACTAATATATTTTAGTATATCGAAAAAGATACCGAGCGGGTCTGACTTTGGAAGAGCGAGCCACGCATGGTATCCCAGTAGACAAAACCGAAACGGATCTTTTGCGAGATCTTAGTAGGTGCAGAAAGGAAAAGAAATGAAATCATTTATCGCAAAGCCACAGGAAGTGGAAAGAAAGTGGTATGTGATTGATGCTGACGGCAAGAACCTTGGTAGACTTGCATCAGAAGTTGCATCAATCCTCCGCGGAAAGAAAAAGCCGACCTATACTCCTCACGTAGATTGCGGCGACTATGTAATCGTAATCAACGCAGAAAAGGTAGAGGTTACCGGCAAGAAGAGACAGGAAAAGATTTACAAGAGACATACCGGTTATCCGGGCGGACTCCGCGAAATCTCCTTCGAAAAGTTACAGGCAAAGAAGCCGACTGAAATCATCGAGCACGCTGTAAAGGGTATGCTTCCAAACGGAGCACTCGGTCGTCAGATGTACAAAAAGCTTCACGTTTATGCAGGTCCGGAGCACAATCACGCTGCTCAGAAGCCTGAAACTTGGAATTTCTAGGAAAGGGGTAAGAAACAATGGCAAAAGTACAGTATGCTGCTACAGGCAGAAGAAAGTCTTCCGTTGCTAGAGTAAGATTACTCCCTGGTACCGGAAAAATCACTATCAATAAAAAGGATCTGGAGGAATACTTCCCTACAGATATCGTAAAGAGAGAAGCACGCAGACCTTTCGAGGTTGCAGGCTGCGAAGGCAAGTTTGACGTTATCGCTACAATTCACGGCGGTGGCTTCACAGGCCAGGCAGGCGCACTCCGCCACGGTATCTCCAGAGCCCTCTGCATCGCTGACAAGGAAGCTTTCAGAGCTCCACTCAAGGCTGCAGGTTTCCTCTCGAGAGACCCTCGTATGAAGGAAAGAAAGAAGTACGGATTGAAGAAGGCTCGTAGAGCTAGCCAGTTCTCAAAGAGATAATCTGCGGCAGGCGCAAGATTCGAGAAAAGCCCGATTTTACAAGGGTTACAGAGGTTGTGGAAAGTTGTCAGATGTGTTGGATTTCAAACGGTATGCAACACATATGCAACAAGTATGCAACACGAATAGCAATGATATGTATAGGACATTTTCAGAGAAATCTGGGAATGTCCTTTTTGCGCGTTACTACAAGCGGTCATTCGCAGATTGCTTTGCAATCTGCGAATGACCGCTTGGAACTAAATTCGATTAATCGCATTTACAAGCTCCTTAACATCAAAGTGGGTATATATTTTTTCGGTCAAAGTCATTGCACCGGAGTGCCCCACAATCTTCTTGATAATCGTCTGATCGACACCGGCTTCTGCTAACATGGAGATACATGTATGCCTGCAGCAATGTGGTGTGCGGTCAATCTTAAGTTGCTCCATCAGTGAATGGAAGTAGCGGTCATAATAATTTCGGTATTGGAAGTGTTTGCCATCAGGTGTATGGATAAGATACTCGCATTTCGAATTATCTTCAAACCAAGCCTTGTAGTAAGGTAAGACCTTATCTGCAATAGGAACCTTTCGGATTCCGTTTTCGGTTTTACTACTAATCACATCAAAGTATTGTTCGTCCAGATGGACATTCTCCTTTTTCAAATCCAAGAACTCTGAAATTCTTACTCCGTTATACAATAGCATCAATATGATTTGATAATACTTATCATCTTTCTGCTCCCATATACGTTCAATTTCTTCCTTCTCGAATTTGTTTCGGTCATACTTATTCGGATTACGGTCCTTATACTGAACAACATCTACAAAGGTGGAATAATCCTTATTGCAAATATCATTCTTGATAGCAAAATCATAAAGCTGGTTGAACAGCACCTTGATTTTCCTTAAGGTAGGATAATTCTTACCGCAGGTATCAATGACTGTCTGTAAGTCCACAAGCTTTAAATCCTTGAATACCTTATGATATAGACTGCTACATGTCTTATAAGCGGCTGTGTAGCCTTTCACATTGGATTCTGATACAGTTGGGTACTTACGCTTAGACCATTCCTCATTCCTCATATACATCATCAAAGGCCATCTTCGCAGCCTTCGTATCAAATGGACTCTTATTATAGTCTGCCAGCATCTGCAAGCCATCTGCTCTGGTAGGAGCATATCCTATAATGATAAAATCCTGAACCAGTTTATCCTTTTCTTTGTCGAAATGTCAGCCGTTGGTCTTTCGTACCAGATAAGGATTTCTTCTTTTGCCGGAAAGTTTTACAACGCTTCCGTATCCGTTGGGTAACTTCATTTGCACCATTCCCTTCGCTTATATTCAGCAAGCTGATAAGCGATTCCTGTGCCAATCTTACTCCTCGTGGGTTACCTTTGTAACACTCGGACGGATGGTTTTCCATATTTCATAATTGTCCTGTGTCTGACTGCCTGATTGTAATAATTCTTTCATAGCCTGCCAATCCTTCAGAAACTGTGCCAGACTTTTGTTCTCAAAGAAGATTCCAGGTGTACCATCTACATCTTTAATAGTGGTAGGAAATACTTCGTCGATAGCAAACAGGAGAGGGAGTGTATCTCCGTCTGTCTGAATATCAAATTCTGCAAGTGTGTTGACATTTACATTCAATGCGTCTGCAATCTTTCGTAACTGCTCCGGTTTTGGAAGGTTCTTTCCTAACTCATACTTACGAATTGCGACTTCATGAATGCCGGCTAAATCACCAAGCTCTTTTTGTGTTAATCCACGAAATGTACGGATTAGCTTAATCTTTTTACCAGTATTCATCTTATCAACCTCCTGTGCAATATAATTTAGCATACAAAATTACAATATCTGCTTCCTGAGTTTGTGGTAGCCAATGCAGTGGTTCATATGGATGAAGATAGTCCACATATGCATGTGGTAGGCGTACCGGTAGCAACCGGCTACAAAAAAGGATTGTCTAAGCAGGTATCCAAACGAAAGGTATTTACAAAAGAAGTGCTTTCTGAAGTTCTACAGGATGAATTAAGAGCTGTCGCAAATACGACACTTTATCCATGCTGGTGGCGGTTAAACAGATGGATTATGAGGAAGCGGATGAATGAGTAAAAGAGGCTAACGAGCGAGCTGACAGAATTGAGGCTTATATCAAAACGCAAAGCGATGCTCTGGTGGATTTGAAGGAGAAGGCAACGAAGCTGGAGAGAAAAACGGAAATTGCAGAGCAGGTATATGAAATGGCTTGTGGTTCCGGTGGGAATGAAGCATTGAGGGAAAAACTTATAGATGTTATGTACCAGAATGAGCAACTGAAGGCTGAAAACTCTAAACTTCGAGAAACACTGAATAAGGCATACGATTTCATGAAGCAATTTGTGATGGATGGAAGGAATCTGCTGGAAAGGTTTCTGGAGAGTATCGGGCAGGTGGTTGAGAAGGTTAGGGAAGGTTTTAGAAGGTAAAAAGAATGGTAAGATGCTTATGGTGAGGCATCTTACCACTTTCTTAGTTTACATACCAAAGCAACGGTGCATCTGGATTATATTTAGGATGGTTTTTGTTATCTTGACATGTGTATTTTACAGCAGGAGGTGTATTCCTACAGATGCGATATACTACTTGGTCTATTTCTTGGTCAGCTTCAATAAATGTGCGAATCCAACCATGTATGTATAGTGATGGTGGATCAAATGTACTCTTGCCACCATATCCGATGTCTTGTTCGATTATAAATAATTGAGCCAATATAGCTGTAATATCAATCGGATTAATATATTGTGTAAAACGAATGTGGGTTAATGGTTTGATTGCATCTAAAGGTTCCTCTCCATAAAAGATTTTGTCAAAAGCGACGAGAAGCGCCTCTCTAGCTTGTGGAAGTTCTCTGGCACGCAATTTTAAATCAATAAGTAGGCGCAAGTGATTTGGACGGAATGGTTTGTCATCACCTATTCTAAGAAAAATTTGAAAATTTGTATTAACATCATAATTTTTAAATCGTTCAGATAATGTGCTGGGACGATAAATTAGAATTGCTTGCTCTCCGTTGTTATAGACTTCGGACATAGTATCAAAAGGAAGGTCTAAAACAATTTCTTTCATTTCATCATAGGTCATTTGGTATCTACCTCCTTAAAAAATTCACTAATTTCAACACCAAGTACATTGGCAATCTGATTTAAAACAGATATGGACAAGCTTTTATTGCATCCGGCAGCTTCGATTTTAGAAAGATAACTGATACTGATTTGAGCTTGTTCAGCGAGTTGTACTTGTGTTAATTTAGCTTGTTCTCTGTAATGTTTTATATTTGAACCTATAACACGATATAGGTCAGTGTCATTATTGAAACGCATACAAACACCTCTTTCACTATTTGTGAATATTATCTCATAGTAAAGAGTTTATATAAATTCACTTATAGTGAAAGAAAAAAGTAGTAGATTTTTTTTAAGAATTGATGTAGACTTATTGATATTATCTTTGAGAGGAGTGGATAGAATGAAATCGACGCAAGAGGAGCAATATGAATATAATAAGTTCATGAGTGAATTATTTAGAAAAGGGCAAGAAATACAAAGAGATTTTAATAATCTTTCTCCTGAAAATCAAAAGAGAGTATATTCTGAATTAGGGAAATATGTACAGGTAGAAAGTGTGATTGCTTTTTTACAACATATTAACCAATGAAAATAAGAAGGAGGAATGTCTTATAAGTTTACAACCAAATAATTTTAGGCTTGAACCAACGACAGTCTGGTCTTTTCGGGATAGAGGTAGTTGGGCAACGCATTCAGGAAAGTATCGAGGGAATTGGTCTCCTTATGTGCCAAGAAATTTGATACTTCGCTATTCTAATCCCGGTGAATGGGTCTTAGATCAATTTATGGGTAGTGGAACAACCTTGGTCGAGGCGAAGCTACTCAATCGTAATGCGGTAGGTGTTGACATCAATCCACAATCTGTTTCAATCTCTGAAACAAATTTACAATTCCAATGTGAAACAAATTCAAAAATATTTACTCGAAATGGCAATGCTACAGATTTGCATTTTATTAAAGATAGTCGTATTGATTTTATTTGTACGCATCCGCCTTATGCCAATATCATCAAGTATAGTAAAGGAATAGAAGGGGATATTTCATTACTTGGTGTAGATGAGTTCTTGACTGAAATGTGTAAGGTGGCTGAAGAATCCTTTCGTGTACTGAAAAAGGGTAAAATGTGTGCAGTGATGATAGGAGATGTAAGAAAAAATGGGAAGGTTATTCCGTTAGGATTTCGTATGATGGAGTGCTTTTTACAGGCGGGATTTACGAATAAAGAGATTATTATTAAAGAGCAACATAATTGCCGTTCTACAGATTATTGGGAAAAGCAGAATAATAATTTTCTCCTGCTGGCGCATGAGTACATATTTGTATTTCAGAAGTGAATTAATTCACAAAGAGTGAAAGTTTGTGGTTGTTATTTTGTATGTTTGCAAGTATAATAGATATGTAAAAGATTGTCCTTTAGCGGACATAGAGAAGAGGAATCAAAATGAGTAATTCAAGTGTCGCTCCATTTGTGAAATGGGCTGGCGGAAAGCGTCAGTTGCTTCCACAGATAAAGGAGAGAA